>Ga0207421_10003653_pt1 | contig 18201 bp, 15 predicted proteins | sample SodLakKL_010_SED_4_FD_187542 | JGI IMG/M metagenome (GOLD analysis project Ga0207421, IMG submission 187542) | Alkaline sediment microbial communities from Lake Tanatar, Kulunda Steppe, Russia - 8KL_010_SED (SPAdes) (version 2) | ecosystem: Environmental > Aquatic > Non-marine Saline and... | reverse complement strand
TGGTAAATTGAGGGGAGGGAATAAATTGGGTGAAAAGTTTTGGTTGTTAAAAGAAAGAAAACAGGAGTACTTATTCGATTCCAAAGAGGCCCTTAAGGTTAGCCTGATTTTATTAGTTATAGGAATTTTCCTTGGCCAACCCGGGAACCTGATAGTTTTTGCAATTCCCAACATGGAAGAAGGGTTTAGACTTGGTTTTCCTCCCCTAATAACAATGCTGGGGGGAATCTTGCTGGGCCCCCTATGGGGAATGGTTCTGGGTGGAGTTCTTGATTTTGCTGCGGTTTTTTTGTGGCACGGAATAGAAAACTATGTCCTGATTTTTGGTTTATTAGTAATGCTCAGGGGTTTCCTCGCGGGTTTTATTTTCAACCACATGTTTTCAAAATTCAATTGGACATCATTGATCGCAGCAATTCTTGGTCCCTACGTTATTACAACTGCCATCGGTTTTCCCATAGCCTTAAACTGGGTTTATGGAGTTCCAATCTGGGAAAGCATATATATCCGCCTTACTGTTCAGGCCCTGGTTACCCCAATTTATGTTTTAATTTCCTATTTTATCGTTAAGGGAATTAAGGAATCCCGAAAAGTAAGGGACTTAAATAAAAAAATGGAAAAGCTTTTAAAAGTAGATGAACTTACCGGGCTTGCTACCCGCAGACATTTCACCGAGTTTTTAGAAAAAATGGTTTCTCTTTCCCACAGGCAGGAGAGGCCCCTTTCGCTAATAATGGGGGATTTTGATGAATTCAAAAAGGTTAATGATACTTTTGGCCACCTGGTGGGGGACCGTGTTCTGACTGCAGGAGGGGAAATATTCCGATCGGAAATAAGGTATGAGGATATGGCAGGGAGAATTGGCGGAGAAGAATTTGCTATTGTTTTACCGGGAATAGATCTTTCTGGAGCTTGTAATGTTGCTGAACGGATCCGGGGAAGAGTAAAAAGTTTAAAGCTTGATCCCCTGAAAGAACCAATTTCCGTAACCCTTGGTGTTGCTCAGTTAAAGAGTGAGGAAAATGCAAAAGATCTGCTTGAATCAGCAGACAAAGCTTTATACCAGGGAAAAAAGGAAGGGAAAAATATTGTTGTAAAAGAAAATTGAAATTTTGGGTGGGACTTTTATTGGTTGAAATTTCACTTAAAAGTGCATAAAATCAAAGAAAATTTGGGTGAATTAATTTTGTAAAACCATCGAGAAGATTTCCTTTCTGGTTCAATCATAGTATTTAGGAGGGTATTCCCGGTGGTTTTTTTCTCTTTAACTTAATTCACCTTAATAATTTCAAATTAATTTTTTGCATTGTTAGAGAAAGTGTATTTATAAGTATATCTAAAAGATATGGAAAAGGTAAGCATAGCAAAAGGTTAATCTTGAAGCAACTGAGGAAGAAAGCTCTGATTGAAGTTGACATTGAAACACCCTTTAAGTAAAATGAAAGGTAGATGAATTTTAACTTTTATTTTACAAGTTTATAAGTTTCTTTATGGAAAGGGGACAAAAAGAAACTAAATAAAAGGAGGTTACTTATTTAATGAAAAAGCTTCTGAGCTTGTTCTTGGTTGTTGGTCTTGTCTTTGTCTTGGCCCCTATGGCTGAGGCTTACCCTGATGAAATGCCCCCCAAGCCTGACAAACTGAGTATAATTGCCCTGGACATTGACGTGGACCAGTTTGGTGAAGGTGCGGCGATTTTTGAGGAGAAGTACGGTATTGAAGTAGAGTGGATGGAGTTCTCCTATGGTGCACTCTGGGATCAAATTACAACCAGTATTGCCGGAGGAACTACTTTTGATCTCTACATGATGAGTAACTCCTGGCACCCCGAATTGGGTAAGCTGGGTATGGCTGTCCCTCTTGATGAAATTGTATCCGCAGAAACCCTTGCCGAAATTAATGAAAGATATTTTGACATCACCGTGGAATTCCTGAGTTCTCATGGACATCAGTGGGCCCTTCCAGGAACTGCTGCCACGGTTTCGTTTTTCTATAACCAGACAATGCTGGAAGAACTCGGCTATTACGAACCACCCACAACCTGGGACGAAATGCTTGAGATCTGCCGGGAAGCTATCGATGCGGGGCTTGCTGATTACGGATTTTTCCCTGGATATCTGGCAGGCCACGAAGATGGAATGGTCCAGTTCGATATTATGCTAAAGCTCCACGGTGGCGAGTGGATGAACGAAGATATGACCGAGTGGACCTTTAACAGCGAAGCCGGAGTCCAGGCCCTGACTTTAATGAAAGAAATGCTTGACGAAGGGATTATCCCCCGGGCCTCTCTTGAACAGAGTGACTGGGATAACTTCCACTATTTCCTTGCTGGGAATGCTCCGTTTGAAATTAACTGGAACTTTGTCCACAAAATGGCCCAGGATCCCGAACGCTCCGACGTTGTTGATGACTTCGTTGTTGGGCATATTCCGGGTATTGTAAGGGATACCTACACAGTACTCGGTGGCGGTGGTTATGCAATTTCGCCCACCACCCGCTCCAGGGAATGGTCCTTCAAACTCCTGGACTACATGCACAGGGAAGAAGGAGCGATTGGAGTTATGAGAGAACAGGGTGGGGCCGAAGCAACTATTGAAAAAATTTACGAAGACCCTGCAGCTTACGGTTTCTCCATTGAAGAATATCCCGTAATTGAAATTTATCGTCAGCAGCTCGAATACTCTGGTCTTCGCCCCAGTGACGATTTGAGCTGGTATGCAGAGTTCCGGAACAACATCTTTACTCCTGCTATGCACAGGGCTTTGTTAGGGCAGCAGGATATTGAAGAAGCTCTGAATCAGGCCCAAGAAGAAGCTCAACAGATGCTGGAGGCAGAAGGACTTTAAAATTAATTCCGGAGGAGATAGAATCTATCGGAATTGGGGCTGAGAATTAATTAGAGATTTCCGGCCCTTAAGTTAATAATTAACCCCCTATCTCCTGAATAAAGGATATAGGGGGTTTTTATTGTCGGAATTGGGAGGTCTTAAAATTTGTTAGATAAAAAATTATTGAGTGCAGGATATAACGAATAAAAACCTAAAGTAAATATAATTGGGTTTTCCTTTGCCAGGGAAAAACAAAATACCCTAAAGAGATAGTCAAAGGAGAAATCGGGGTGTTGTGATGAAAAAATTGGTTCTAATTGATTGTGATCCTGGCCATGATGATGCGATTGCTCTCTTGCTGGCTTTTGCCAGGAAGGAATGGGATATTCTATCAGTTACAACAGTAGCGGGAAATCAAACCCTGGAAAAAACATTACATAATGCCCTTGCGGTTTTGAGCTATGCTGAAATAAAGGTTCCGGTTGCTGCGGGCTACGCAAAACCCCTGCTGAGAAAACTAATAACTGCGCCGGAAATTCACGGAGAAACCGGACTGGACGGTCCTGCATTGCCTGAACCGAATTTTAGCCCAGAGCCAGTTCACGGGGTCAGGCAAATCATTGAAACCATAAGAAAACAGAATGAAAAAGTAACAGTAATAACTACGGGCCCACTTACAAATTTAGCTGCTGCCTTAATCGGTGCCCCCGATATCAAAGAAAAAATTGAAAAGATTGTATCAATGGGAGGGGCTGCTGGAGTTGGGAACTGGACCCCGGCAGCAGAATTCAATATTCTGGTTGATCCAGAAGCGGCAAGTTTCGTTTTCACTAGCGGGATCCCTTTGACCATGGTCGGACTTGATGTTACAAATCAAGCGATCATGGAACATGATGATATTGACTGGTTAAAAAGACAGGATAGAAAAATAGCTACTTTTGTAGCCGAATTACTTGAATTTTTTATTGACCAGGAGCGAGTTGGGGTAAAAGGTGCCCCAATGCATGATCCCCTCGCAGTTGCTGTCGCTGCAGTCCCGGAAGTTGTTGTTTGCAAAAAGTACCCGGTAAAAATAGAAATGGGAGGAAATTATACTACAGGTAGGACAGTCGTGGATTTTAACAGGATAACCGGAGAAGAGCCAAATGTTGATGTGGCTCTTGAATTAAATCGGGATTTATTTTTTAAATTATTAAAAGGTGCAATTCTGAGTTATGGCTAAAACCCAAAAAAATGTTTTGGATTTTGGTTCTGGTTTTTTGGGATTTAAAAGGTTTTTCTGATAAGGAGGAGGTGAGTTTTTTTGCGGGAGATCGGTGAAGGGAAGCTTGGGATATTTTTAATGACCCCGGCCTTTATTTTAATTCTCCTGACGGCAGTATTTCCTATTTTGTTTGTGCTTTATCAAAGCACACAAGATATTCGGGGGATTACGAACTTCGGTTATGTTGGGTTGAAAAATTATGTTGATATTATTCAAACGGGCCGCCTCCAGTCGGCTTTTATGGCTACAATGTTATTCGGAGTTTTTACAATAGCGATCCAGATGACAGTTGGTATGCTTGTCGCTTTAGCTTTAAATGTATCTTTTTGGGGACGAAGTATCGTCAGGACGGTAATTCTAATCCCCTGGGCTATTCCAACGGCTATTGTTGCCTTGATGTGGAGCAGGTTTTTGTCTTCAACTGATGGTTACGTTAATGCTACCCTCCGCTTAATGGGCTTACTTGAAGGAGAGTTCAACTGGTTTTTAGAGAGATTTTTGGCTATTGGAATGGTTTCCCTTGTGGATTCGTGGAAGTTCACACCGATTTTTGTTTTGATTTTTTTAGCGGGTTTACAGGCAATTCCTAAAACATATTATGAGGCTGCTACAGTTGATGGGGCAGGAGGATTCAAACAGTTCTTCTACATTACCCTCCCCATAATGAAACCGGTAATTCTGGTGGCTCTAATCATGAGAACAATCTTTGTCTTCCATTCCTTTGACCTTATTTATATTCTGACTGGTGGAGGTCCTGGAGATAGTACCCGGGTTTTATCCTACTATATTTACCAGGAAACCTTTTCCTTCCTGCGGCCGGGCCGCGGTTCTGCAGCTGCATTTGTACTTTTTCTCTTAACTTTAGTGGTAACATTAATATATGTCCGACTACTACGGTCAAAGGATTAATCAGGGGGTGAACTAGATTATGGACGGAAAAAGATTAAAAGGATGGGCTAAAATTATCCATAGAGCTTTTATAATCCTTATCCTCCTTGCAGTTCTGGTTCCATTTTACTGGCTTGGAGTAATTAGTGTTACCCCCCAGCGCCATATCGCAGGACGGTCAATACCAAAAATGTTTCCAACTGAGGATGCTTCTTTAATTGGATATTTCCAGTTACTTGGTCTTGCGGATGTTGAGGGTAGGCAGGGAAGAGTGGCTGCCCAGATGTACAAGCGCTCCTTATTTAATAGCGTTGTGGTAGCCGGGTTTTCCACTTTTTTTGCCCTGGTTTTTGGAATTCTTGGTGCTTATTCCCTTGCCCGCTTGAAATTCCCGGGGAAAAAAGCCTCTTATTTATTGATCCTGGGGAGTAGGTTGCTGGCCCAGATTGTTCTTGCGGTGCCCATGTTTACAGTTTTCCGAAAGATGGGTATCCTTGATACCTATATGCCGATGATAATTATGAATACTTCTTTCTGCATGGCCTGGGTTACTTTGATTATGAATAATTATTTTGAAATGGTTCCCAGTGAGATGGAGGAAGCAGCCCGGGTAGATGGGTGTTCCCGCTTGGGTGCTTTCTGGCGGGTTTTGCTGCCCATGTCCGTTCCGGGGATCGTTTCTGTAATGATAATCTCGTTCCTTTTGGCCTGGGGAGAATTCCTCTATGCCCTGCTTTTCACCTCGAGTATTAGCGCCAGGACAATGCCAGTTGTGGTTTCCATGTTTGTAGGACAGTATGCCATAGAATATCGTCTCCTGGCTGCCAGCCTGGTAATGGGTATTTTACCACCGGTAATAATCGCCCTTTTCTTCCAGCGCTTTATTATTACCGGACTTACTCAGGGTGGAGTTAAGGGTTGATGGTCCAAATTAGATAGGCAATAAAAAAATCGATGATAAAAAAAGGACTCTTATTGAGTCCTTTTTTTACTGAAGCTCCCTGAAAATATCGGAAAGAATAACATTTTTTATGCTTGACAAATTATTTAATTAATATATAATTCATATATGAAATATTTAAAGGTGAATTAAATTAAAGGGGTGAGGAAAGGAAAATGGAAACCACCCGCTATAAAGAAATTTACTGGCTTTTAAAGAAAACTGCCAGCCGCTTGAAAAAAGAGCTGCGGACAAAATTAGAGGATCACGACATCACCTGGCAGCAGTTCCACGCCCTTTACCATATTCCCCAGGAAGGAATTCCTTCCAACGAACTGGCCCGTGAACTGCAGTGCAATGCCAGCAACATGACCGGCCTTATTGATAGGATGATAGAAAATGGCTGGGTTTACCGGGAACATTCTGTAGAAGACCGCAGGGTCTGGTTTGTTAAATTAACTCCTGAGGGGGAACAAAAGAAGGCCACCATTTTTCCCCAGCACCAGGAGAATATCCGGGAAAGAATGGAAGCTTTAAGCGATGAAGAACTTATTCTTTTAGAAAAACTTCTTACAAAACTTAAACATGGAAAAGTCGAGGTGGATAAAACACATGAGGGAAATTAAAGCACTGCTCCCATTTGCTAAACCATTTAAATGGTGGATTTTACTGGCCACTTTTTGCATGATCCTGGTAACCTCAATGAACCTGGCTGGTCCCTGGGCAATTCGCTCTTTAATTGCAACTGTTACCGAAGGAGTTGAAGGGCAGGCAGGGATTGAACAGGTTACTTTCCTCGCCCTGCTGGTTATTGGAATTTATGTTATCCGGGCTGTTTCCCGCTTTGGAACCGAATACATTTCCCATTACGCAGCCTGGAACATGCTGGAGAATATAAGGCATTACCTTTATGGCCACCTGCAGAGGCTTTCCCTGCGTTTTTACAGTGACAAGCAGACCGGAGAGCTCATGTCCCGGGTAATCAATGATACCCGGAATTTCGAGGTGCTCCTGGCTCATGCCATTCCTACAGTTGTAGTTAACGGGGTAATGTTTATCGGAGTCTCATTAATATTGTTTTACATGAACGTAACCCTGGCCCTTTATACCCTGATTCCCATTCCGTTTCTGGCCTGGCTTGTTCTTAAATTCAGCAAAATTTCCCGCCCCAGGTTCAGAAAAGCCCAGGAAAGAATTGGGGAGGTTAACGCCCTGCTTCAGGATAACTTTTCAGGGATCCGGGAGATAAAAGCCTTTACCAAGGAAGAATCGGTCAGTAAAAGTACTGCAAAAACTCTCGGCCTCTACACCCGGGCAATTCTGGATGCTTTGCGTTTAAGCAATGCTTTCCACCCGGGAATTGAGTTTGTCTCCAGCATTGGGACAGTTATTGTCATCTTTTTTGGAGGCAGGCTGGCCCTTCAGGGAGAGGTTCCCCTGGAAGACCTGGTCGCTTTCTTTTTGTACTTAAATATCTTTTACCAGCCAATTGCTGCCCTGGGGAGGATCAATGAAGGCCTGCAGCAGGCCCTGGGAAGTGCGGAAAGAGTAGTTGAGGTTTTAACTGAAAAACCGGAGATTACCGATAACCCGGGAGCGGTGGAACTGGACAATATCAAGGGTTCGGTGGAGTTCAGGAACGTGAGCTTCCAATATGTAAATGATATTCCGGTATTGAAAAACATCTCCTTTAAAGCCCAACCTGGTCAAACCCTGGCCCTGGTGGGAGCAACAGGAGTAGGTAAAACAACTGTTGCCAGCCTGATTCCCAGGTTTTATGACCCCGACGAAGGGGAGATTTTAATTGATGGTATGGATATTAAAAAACTAACCCTGAAAAGTCTTCGCGGACAGGTCAGCCTGGTTTCACAGGATGTGTTTTTGTTTAACGGAACTGTCTGGGAAAATATTCTTTACGGCAATCCCCGGGCCAAAAAAGAAGATGTGATCAAAGCAGCCCGGCTGGCCAACGCCCACATATTTATCTGCAGCCTGGAAAATGGATATGAAACCAAGATAGGTGAACGGGGTGTTAAGCTATCAGGCGGGCAAAAACAGAGAATTTCCATTGCCCGGGCGATATTAAAGGATGCTCCCATTTTAATCCTAGATGAAGCAACTTCTTCTGTGGATACTGAAACGGAAAAATTGATCCAGGACGCCCTTAACAGACTCAAGCGAAACAAAACCGCAATTGTAATCGCTCACCGGCTTTCGACGGTTGAAGATGCGGACCAGATTATTGTCCTCCAGGAAGGGGAAATAGTAGAAAAGGGAAGACACAGAGAATTATTAAAAGCCAAAGGTCTCTACGCCAGGCTCTGTCGGGTGCAGAGTCCAACCTCTACCATGACGGGGTAGCATTTTTCGAAATAAAACCATCCTTTTCTGCCTGCAGGGGGATGGTTTTTTCTATCCCGCATAACTTCGCAAAGCAAAGCTGGAAGGATTATTTTTTCCTGACCCTTAAAGGTGCAGGGAATTATTTGTTGTAAAAGAAAGTCAGGAGTGGAAATTTGGGGAGAGGCAAAAACCTGCACTGGGAATGGAATTTTCCCAGGGTTTGTGTCCCTGCTTTATTTAATGCCAATTCTCTGGTAGAATTAATTTGGAGTAATTTAGCAAAATTAAAATTTTCTGCTTTAATTATTACTATATCCAGGAAAGAAGAAAAATTTCCCGAACCCGGGGAGGTGTTTTTTTGGACAGAAGAAAAAGGAAAAAAACAGAAAGAGAAATGGCTCAAAAGGCCTCCACGCTTGGCCTGCGCTGGGCAGAAAGGTGGGTCAAACGGGCAACAGCAGATAAAACTTCCTGGGATTATTTCAACAAGGATGTCGAAGAGGACTCCTTCAATTCTCTTTTGGAAATTCTTTCAGGAAATTCAGAAAATGAAATGGCGGAAAATCTTAACCTGAAGAAATTGGAGGGCAAACTGCCCCCGGTCAGGATCCCCTTTCCCCAGGGACATCCCCAGCTTCCGGTTTGGAGACTGCCCCTGGCTGCCGCTATTGGAGTTTTCTTCGGGCTCTTAATTTTCGGTCCCCTGCTGCGGCTGGCGGGAATCCATCAGCAGGAAATTGTCCTCGTAACCGGAATGGGGGGAGCCTTTTTAACTACCTGGGGAATTAGCCACCTCGTCCGCAGTCCTAAAGGACGCAATATCATGCTGGTTATCGCTGGAATTGGAGGAGTGGCGGCGGCGGCTAAAAAAATAATGGGCTTGATTCCCGGCTGGGGAGGTTTCTGGAGGATCATTTCCGGCAGAAAAGCCAGCAAGGCTTTCCTGTTATTCCCTCTTGCTGCCCTTCTGGCCCTGATCAGTCGGCCCAAACTGGTATATCCAGATAATAAAGAAGTTGCCAAAATAATTGAAACTTCTGTTTTTGCCTGGATGGAAGCCATCCTTTACCTGGGTACTACCCAGGAGGTAATGCAGGAAGATCTCGAGAAAGACTCCGGGATAAAGGTTCCAGAAGAAGTTATTAAAGCAGTCTATCGAGTGCACCAGGCTCCGGCAGTTGAACTGGAAACGGCCTGCGAAGAATTAATCCAGGAAGTAAAAAAAGTGGGGTTTGAGGGTTTTGACGGAAAACCCTCCTTTTTAGAGAGTACAGAGGAAGTTAATAAGGAAAAGATAATCAAGTGGTCCGGGGACCTGAAGGAAAAGTACGATACCTTCGGGGAGGTCCAGGAAGGTGACCGGGTGAGAATTGAAGAACCAGCCATTATTTTCAAAGGTGGACTGGTAAAAAAGGGGATGGTCCGTAAAATTACCGGGGGAAGGAGGCAGTAAAACTTATGGATGAACAGAAAAAGAAAAGTACCGTTGCCATTGATTTTGGAACCAGCAATACCTTCATAAGTCGCTGTTCTCCGGATTCCCTGCAATCCACCCCGATTCTTCTGGAAAGCGGTTACCTGGGAATTGAAACCGCTGTTTTATTTCGCCCGGAAAAACGGCCCATGATCGGAACCCAGGCCATTCAGACCTGGGGCAATGAAGATCCCGAAAAGAGAGAAAAGATGGATCTTAGGCTCGGTTTTAAACCCGAAATTCACCTCAATGAAAAGGCCAGGGAATCCACGAGGGAATTTTTCTCCGGCCTTTTGAACTACGCCCGGGAAAGCCGGATTACATTGACCGGGGAAAATATTGAGGTATATATAGGAGTGCCCAGTAATATCGAGGTAAGTTATAAAAAGACCCTGAAAGAGGTTGCGAATGAGGCGGGTTTTTCCAATATTAAATTAAAAGATGAACCAGTAGGAGCCCTGCTTTACCATTTATCGACCCAGGATATTACTCCCAGTGAAACCCTGGGGGGAGTTTTAATCGTCGACTTTGGCGGGGGAACCTGCGACTTTGCTTTAATGCAGGAACTCCAGGTAATTGATTCCTGGGGGGACAGCATGCTGGGAGGTAGACTCTTTGACGACCTTTTTTTCCAGTGGCTCCTCGGGGAAAATCCCACAGCCCTGGAAGCCATGGAAAAGGATGGAGCCGAATTTTTTGTTCACTGGCAGCGCTGCCGGGAATTAAAAGAAGCCTTTTCCAATTTCATGAGTAAATACAGGGATGAAACCTGGTCGGGAAGGGTTCCCTATTACGGGCAGATAAAGGGGGCTACCTGGCAGAATTTTTTGGACCGGGCTTATAGTTATTCTCCTTCTGAACAGTTTCGCAAGCACCTGCAGGAGATGGGTAAGGAGGAACACAGGTTGCTCGGGGATAAGCCCATCGACCTCCTGGAGTGGTTTGAAAATGAACTAAAGAAAACTTTAACGCACCGTGTTCAGGTGGAAAAGGTTATTCTCTGCGGAGGTAGTTCTCTCTGGCCTTTTGTCCCGGAAATTATCGACCGGACTCTCGGTCTACCCCGGGAGGCCATTTTACGTAGCGACAACCCCTATGCTGTAATTTCCCAGGGATTATCTCTGCTGCCCAACTTAGAGGAGCGTTTACGGAAAGCCCAGGTTGAACTGAAAAAAGATCTGCCCAACCTGATGGAGAGGAAAATCAAAAAAGAAACAATCGAACCGAGTATTGAGAATATGGTGGAAAACGTCTCCCAGCGGGTTGCGACTTTTGTTGTGGATGAAAAAATCCGGGAAAAATTACTGGAGTTCAGGGAAAGCGGCGGAAGTATCGCCGAACTGGAAACCCAGCTCACCGCAGAAATGGAAATGAGTAAAGAAGAACTGGGTGAAGTTGTAAATAAGGAGATCAGCCAGGTCCTGCAGAGGCTGCAGATTAAGCTTTCCCGGGATATCAAGGACTGGTTTATTTCTCGGGGCGGGATTAAGCCGGTTTCGATCAGGGCCGGGGAAGAAGAAGCCAATTACAAGATGAATATAAGCAATCTCGACCTTTATGAAGCCAGTCTCCTGGGCAAGATGGACATTTTGATCAAGGGAATTTCGGGGATAATTCTTTTTATTATATTTGACACCATTGTAGCCATTGGCCCGGTTGGATGGGTCAGCGGTTTAATAGTCGCTTTGGCAGTTCCCTTTTACGGGCTGCGCAAATCCAAGGAAAAAATCAAGCAGATAAACCTGCCCAGGAACATAGCCAGCAAGATTTTCACCCGGAAAATGATTGACTATATTATCAATAAAACCAGGGAAAAAATGACCGGTGAGGTTAAAAAGGAATTAACCGAACGAATGGAAAAGCCCAAGGAAAAACTTTTAAAAGAAATAGAAGAGACAATTGAGCGGGAGATTGATTCTCTATCAAAGCTCAGTGCTTTATAAAAACAAAGCCAGACCCTGGTTAATAAGGATAGCTTTATCTTTAAGACTGAGTTTTAAGCTTAGGTCTTTTGAAACTGCAAGGGAAATTTTAGTTCGGACAAAATTCTTAACAAATCCTGCCGGGGAGGGATAAGCTGTGCCGGAAAAAGAAGTTACTGAAAGATTTGATAACCTGATTGATGAAATGGAGAATATTTTTGAGAACCTGAACGACGAGGGGGCCGGGTTTTTAAAAAAGGGAGAGTATGAGAAAGCAAAAAAGGTAATGGGCAAAGTCAGGGAAATAAAAAAAATAAGGGACGAAGCGGAAAATTTACAGACCAGATGGGAGGGTGTTTTTGAGAAAACCTCCCGGGGGCCCCTGAAGAGGAGGAGGAGAGATAAAAAAAGAAAATCCTATCCCCGGGGCATTAAAACACCGGAAAAGGATTTTGCCATCCCCATCCTGCAGGCGGTTGAGGAACTTGGTGGAGCAGGTTCGGTAAAAGAGGTCTTGAAAAAGGTTTTTCAGAAAATGGAGAACAGGTTAAATGACTACGATTTCAAGGCAATCTCTTCCCATCCCGACCGTTTTCGCTGGGAAAATACCGCGATGTGGTGCCGGCATCGCCTGGTTGAAGATGGCTTTCTCTCCCCTGAGGCAAAAAGGGGTTTATGGGTTTTAACGGAGAAAGGGAAGTCGAGACTGGAACAGGAAAGGAAAAAACAGGAAGCCCCCAGTTTGTTCGACGAGCAAAGGTAAGTAATACCCATAATGGATTTTTAACCTCTTAATTCCTCTTCTTCTATGCAGCTTTTTACCTTTCCACCGCAGGCAGGACACTTGCTATCGTACCAGGAAAAAGCGGTATTACAGTTCGGGCATTGCCACCTCTTTTCCTGCTCACCAAGCCATTCCCCTAGTCCTTTTTCCCTGATTAAAGCAAGATTGTGCAGGACGATGGAATGATGAGGGTGCTGGTCATTATTAAAATTTACAAGTTCCTCGCAGGGGAAAAGAGAGCATTGGAAACAATAGTCGAGCTTTTTTTCTCGAGCACATGCTTTTATGGAACATTCCCGGCAGTAAATTGAAACAATTTCCGTTTTACAACCGGGGCAGGTTAAATCTCTTGCTGTTCTGCCCCATTTTCTGGCCAGTTCTGGGAGCGTTCCCTTCCTGCGGGCCAGGAAAATATCACAGGCGCCACAATATAATCCGCAAAAAGAATCGATTCTTTCCATGCAGCTCTCCTTACAAAAAAGGATTTTTAATTCATACAGCAAAATTCCGGGAAAATACCAACTGGAAAAGAGAATAAAAGTTGAAAGAACCCCTTGGTGAAGGGGTCCTTTTTTTCGTTGCGCTACTTTTTCATTACCTTGGGGTCGAGGGCATCTCGAAGTCCGTCCCCCAAGAAATTAATATTTAGGACGGTGAGGAAAATAAAAAAACCAGGGAAAAAGGTTAACCACCAGGGAGAAACCCCCTGGGCCGTTCCCAGCATGTAATTAAGGGAATTTTGCAGCATATTTCCCCAGGAAGGAGTTGGAGGTTGAATTCCCAGGCCAAGGTAGCTTAAAGAAGATTCTGCGAGAATGGCAAAGGAAATATTCAAGGTTGCGGAAACGATTATGATGGGAAGAACATTGGGAAAGATATGGCGGAGAATAATTCCCGAATTTCTGGCACCTAAAGCCCAGGCGGCCTGGACATATTCAGTTTCCCGCAGGGAAAGAACCGTTCCCCTTACCAGTCGGGCCACTCCCATCCAGCCAAAAAGGGTGAGGACAACTATTACGTTGCGCAATCCTGAACCAAAAACAAGAGTCAGGGTCAGGAGTACTGGAAACATGGGGATAGAAAGCATTACATCCACCAAACGCATGAGAACGCGGTCAACTTTCCCTCCAAAAAATCCAGACAGAAGTCCAACTGTTGTTCCAATGCTAACGCTCAGGCCCGCTGCTAAAAAGCCCACCAGAAGAGAAATCCTTCCTCCAAACATTACCCGAACCAGAACATCCTGTCCCAGTTCATTAGTTCCCAGGGGATGTTCTTCGGTAAGAGGAGGAGCAAAGATGGCCATGAAATTCATATCCCCATATTGATGAGGAACTAAAAAGGGGCCAATAACGGTGAATAGTATCAGGAAAAGAAAAATTATCCCCCCGATTAAGGCCAGTTTATGTTTGCGGAATTGCCTCCAGACCAGCTGCCAGTACGTTGCTATGTGAACGGGTTCATCCGTTTTAATTTTTTTAGTTCCAGGCATTTTGAACACCCCCATCAGTTGTAACGGATCCTGGGATCAACGAATGCGTATAAAAAGTCGGCCATCAGGTTAGACATAAGGGTTACCAGGGCCAGGAAAATCAGGCAGTTAATGGCCAGATTATGGTCACTGCCTAAAACGGCCTGGTACATGAGTCGCCCCATCCCCGGCCAGGAAAAGACCGTTTCAACAATAACGGCTCCCCCGAAAAAATAGGGGATATCAAGGGCCAGTATAGTAATGATGGGAATTAACGCGTTCTTTAACGCGTGCTTGAAAATTACTTTTTTCCGGGTAATTCCCTTGGAATAAGCGGTCCGGATATAATCCATATTCATAACTTCAATTAAAGCCGTGCGAATATACCGGACCCAGTAAGCCACCTGGACAAAACCCAGAATACAGGCCGGAAGGATTAAATGCCGAAACCGGTCAATAAAAACATCCCAGGTTCCGGTAACCCCGTAAGAGGACATCCCCGAAATGGGCAGCCAGCCCAGGTGGACGGAAAAAATAATTATTGCCATCAAGGCAAACCAAAAGTGAGGAAGGGATATCCCCACAAAAGCAAATCCCGTTGCCATAAAGTCGAAAACTGAATATTTTTTAATCGCCGAGTAAATCCCAATAGGGAGGGCGACAACCAGACCAATTAACCAGGCAGTGACGGTAAGGATAAGAGTATTGGGGATTCGGGACCGCAAAAGATTCAAAACAGGAACCCGGTAGGTACTGGAATACCCCATGTCTCCCTGTAACATTTTCCCCAGCCAGACCCCGTAGCGGACATAAACCGGCTGGTCCAGACCATAATGAGCTCTTAACCTATCCAGGGCCTCGGGATCATTGGCAAAAGACCGGGGGTTTTCCATCCGCATTTGCAGGAGGGCGTCACCCGGCATTGCATTAAGAATTATAAAAATCACAATGGAGATAAAAAGCAAAATTGGAATAACTTCGAGTAGGCGACGAACGATATATTTCTGCATTAAAATCACCTGTTTTCCTGGACGTATTTGGCGGTGTAAAGCCCCGTTAAAAGTTGAATTCCAACCAGATTTTTGATGGGTATGGCCTTATAATTTAAATTTTCATTCAGACCTTTAATCTGTTGGGAAAAGGCTTGGTCCGCTTCCCTGGAGGCTTTGAGGAGTTTTTCTTCAGGACCAAATGTTTCCTTGCTGGCTTTTATCAATCGTTTTAGCATACCCAGGGAAAGGGAACGGTAAAAATCCCCTACATTTCTATTGTCAAAATCCTCTGCGGCTGTTGCAGGCCGGTTAAGTTTTTCATCTGAATGGATCCAGTTTTCTTCAGCTTTTAAGCTGTCTGTTCCGGTTTCTAAAATTTCCTGTAATGGGAAATAGAAGGGCGAATTTTTATCAATATATTCCCCGGCAAGAGACATTATTGACTCCAATAGCTTCAGGTATTCTTTTTGGCGTTTTAAATTGGCAAGCAGGGATTCTTTTCTGGTAATTTCCAGTTCTTTCTGGTCCTCAACTCTACTGTCATAAAAATAAGGGACTTCAGTAACCAGGGAAAAGGTCTGACAGATCCTCTCTGCATATTCATCCGAACCAGCACCCATGCGCAGGATTTCGGCTGGATCTTTATCTGTATGTTTGGCCATGTGGTCGTAAAGTTCTTTGGCAGAAAATAATTTGAAAATTGCTGGAGCTAGGTGTTCGAAAAAAGGAACTTCCGGCTCGCCAAGAGAAAGAGGGACCCCGAATTTTTTGGGGATACTATGCAGGTGGGGATACAATTCGGGGCTATCTCCTGTAATATAGTAATAAGCTCCTCCGAACCCTGAGTTGTGCAGGGAGTACATAAAATCTGGTTGATAAGTTTCGATTAACTGCATGAGGAGTTTTGTTTCAGGAAGGGGCGATTGGAAGTTCAAAGTTTTGTACTGGATGGGAAAGGTCCATTCAACCTGTTTATAACCCGGGGGACGGTAGAAATTTTCTGCGTAGCTTTCAATTTTATCTTTTTTTGAAAACCAGCCTTCATTCAATCTAGTCCCGTCCACATCAATTATTTTAACGATATGCCAGGTGTAATCCAGTTCTTTTAATAAATTTTCCTCCTGGACAAGCAAGTTACAAAGAGTATCCAGCATCATTGCACCAATTGGTTCGTTAGGGTGGGGGCAGCCAAAAAGTAGAGCATGACGGGAACCATTTCCGATTTCCAGAACCGGAATTTTTTCTCCGGCCCTTGAGGTTCCTTCGTGGGTAATTCGAACTTTTTCGGGAAATTTTTTCGCCAGCTCAAAGGACCTTTCATTGTGTTCATCAACTGTAAAAAAACGGTTATATTCTGGGATGAGTTTTTCCAGGGCTTCAAATTTCATTATGATACTCCTTTACAATGTAATGTGGGATAAAAATTTTTGGGAGGGGGGGGAGATAATCCCCCCCTTTATAATTACTGCTGGAAATACCAGTTGTGGATTATCCAGCCCAATCCATTGTCATAACCTGAATTGAAGCTTTTAATATCGGCTTTAGCAAAGTGGGGAGTTGGGGCTGAATAAAGCGGTAGGACGGGAAGATAGTGGGTCCAGAGAGCAAAGTGCTCCCGGTAGAGCTCGGCCTTCTGCTCAGGGTCCAATTCTCTTGCGGCTTTTTCAATTATTTCGTCGTTTTCTTGATTGGCCCAGCCAGCATAATTTGTACCACCCCAGGAGTTAGCCTCCGAAGGAATGCTGCTTGTGTGCCAGTAATTCAGGGCTTCACAGGAAATTCCGTAACCCCATCCGCTTAGGAGGGCATCGAATTCCCGGTAGGGCATTACGTTGGCCCAGACAACCTGGGCGGGTTTGAGGTCAACTTTTACCGAGATTCCGATTGACCGCAACATGGCTTGAATCAACTGGGAAGCTATTTCCTGTTCACGGCTTCCGGCCATACCAGCCAGAGCGAATTCAAAAACCTGACCATCCTTTTCCAAAAAGCCCTGGGGATTCATTTCCCAACCAGCTTCTGCCAATAGTTCCTGGGCCTGGTCTGGGTCATATGGGTATTCGGTTGCTCCGTCCAGGGCTTCCCGCATTGAATGAAGAGGAGTAATCCAGGTATGAGCGGGGTCAGCCATTTCAAAATAGACGATCTGGTTAAGCCTATCCCGATCCAGGGCCAGAAGTAGGGCCTGACGAACCCGGGGATCACCAAAAAGCGGGTGGGGTTCAGATAAATTATCGGGATCGTTGAAGTTCAAGAAAAGCATATCTACTGCAACATTAGGAGTGTAATATGTTTTAAATAGCTCGGTACGCTCCCTTTCAAGCTGAAGGCTTTGCTGCAGGGTAAGAGTGTATCGGCCAAAATCAATTTCACCCGCCAGAGTAGAAGCAAAAACTACATCTGTATCGGGGACGATTCGGATAACGATTTCATCGATATTGGGTCGGCCCATAAAATAATCTTCGAAGGCTTCAAGGACGATTCTTTCTCCTTCACTATATTCCTTGAACTTGTATGGCCCGGTCATGATGGGATTTTGATTTACAAAATCTACAAACGAATCCCAATTGCCCGCGGCTTTGGCTTCTTCAAAGGACTCTTTGAATTTATGCTCGGGCAGCTGGAACCACCCGAAGTAATAAGCGTAACCTGAAGAACCGAATTGGGCATTACCGACGACATCCTCTAAATGGATTGTAAAGGTAAGGTCATCGTGGATTTCAACTTCCTGGACATTGTTTTCATAGTAAGATGAGGTAACGGGGGCGCCAGAAGTCATGACTTCCCACTGGAACCTGGCATCGTCTGCTGTAACCGGTTCGCCGTCATGCCACTTCATTCCCGAACGAAGTTCATAGGTTATGGACATGGAGTCATCAGAATTAATTTGAATTAAACCATTTTCCAGGGATGGTACCCTGCGGATCATCCGGGGATGGTAATATCCGTCATGGTTAGTTCCGATATATCCGTCCCCGATAATATTGTTAAGTGTCCAGACCAGACCTGCGGAGGTGAAAAGGGTATTAAAACCAGGTGCATCAGCAGTAACTGCGGTTACAGCCCTGCCTCCTTGCTGGGGAGGGTTCATGGCCATATAAACCGCGTGAGCTGCTTCCTCCTGGAGGTCTAAAATCTCCACCAGGGTGATTATAACCTACATTTCGGACCCTTTGGTATGTAAAAACCGCAATTAAAAAAAGGCTGTATTTTTCTTGCTCAAGGCGGAGATGTGTAGATAGACATATCAAAACCTGCTAATCCTGCAACCCTGTTCAGACGATTGAAACGTTTA
>Ga0207421_10003652_pt1 | contig 18208 bp, 17 predicted proteins | sample SodLakKL_010_SED_4_FD_187542 | JGI IMG/M metagenome (GOLD analysis project Ga0207421, IMG submission 187542) | Alkaline sediment microbial communities from Lake Tanatar, Kulunda Steppe, Russia - 8KL_010_SED (SPAdes) (version 2) | ecosystem: Environmental > Aquatic > Non-marine Saline and... | reverse complement strand
AGCCGCCTGCAGCCATTTCCCAATAAAACGTCTGCAGCATGATTGGATTCTGCTGCGTATCTGGCACAAATCACCACTCCCTGCATTCATCAAACTATGACAGCACTGGCCCCTCACTGGGGCAGCGGCCAATGATAGCGGCGCCCCTGCGTCTGCAGCCAATGATAGTGCCGGCGCCAATCCGGCACTATCCGGCCAACACAACTCCAGAACTTCCTGGAATGGTTCATCTCTAGAAGATGGCAGAGTTCATGTACGACCACATAGTCAATGATTTCATCGGGCATCATCATAAGCAGCCAGCTGAAGCTGAGCCTCCCCTTGGGACTACAGCTTCCCCAGCGCTTTCGGGCTCCAGTGATCGTAAACCCCGCCGGCTTCACATGCAGCCGTCCCTGGTAGACCGCCGCCCGCTGGGGAAGCAGCTCGCGGGCCTGCCGGCTGTACCAATGCTCGAGCAGCCTGCGCACCGTATCGGGATCCGAGGGAGCATGGCGCACAATAATCTTCTTCGCCTCCGGCTGACAAAAAACCTCCGGCGAACCGTTTTGCGGTTCTACTTCCAGGCTGTATTGACGGCCGCGGTACCAAAGCAGATCACCGCTGGCAAAACGGTAGGGACGAATGCCCATGGCATCAAAGGAGCGCAGCTGCTCTTCGATCCACGGTTCGCCATTTTGAATCACCCGCTGTATTTCATGGCTCTTCATATGTTTTGGAACCAGAACCCGCAGTGTGTTCGGCGGGTGCATTTCCAATTTGGCTCTGCGCCGGGTCCCTGGTTCCACCCGGATCCGGCAGGGCCGGCCGCACAGCTGCTTAACCTGCTCGTTGGCATTGCGAATCATATCGGCATTCCTCCATCGTCCCACTGCATGTCCGCTGGCAGAGAAAGCGTGGCCTGCGCAGCCGCTGCCGTGTCCTTCGTTGCTGCATCTGTTCGTCTGCTGCATGGGCGGTACTGGGTTTGGGGGTAAAGAACATTGTAGCCCTGCAGCCCCGTCAACAAGCGATTTTAGGACATATGCACCCCGCGCCCATGAACGTCTAGAACCAGCTGTCAACGGAAATCGAAGGAAACGCTGTCATCGGTTGGGTTCGAAAACGGATCGCCTGCAGTGCGGCCAAAACCCTTTCCGGATTTCCGTTCAGATGCTCCATTGACAGCTTGCGTGTTTCGAGCACAATCGGCTAGCGGTCCCCGGATTCAATCTTCGATGGTGATCACTTTGTTGAGGTGGATCATGGCAAACATCTTCTTCACGTATTCACTGCTGATATTGATGATCTTCAGTTCACCGCTGCGTTCCTTCAGCTTCTTCTGGAACAACAGCAGCTTGCCCAGACCGGAGCTGTCAATGCCGTCCACTTGGCCGAAGTCGATGACAAAGGTGCTGTACCCTTCATCGAACAGCTCCAAGAATGTCTGTTTGAGTTCATTGGAATTGGTAATATCGATCCTACTTTCGGGAACCATTAGGGCAGTCTCCTCGCTCCGTTCCACTTTCATGGATTTCTACTCCTCCTTCTTGTCATCTTGCTATGTTCGCGGGCCGGCCCTCTCTTACAGGCCGAAAATTCTTAGGGCCATCCCGTTTGGCTGCCCGCCAAGGGCCATCACCAATGGCAAACCATCTGCGCTTTGCTCTGTCCCATCGGGCTTCACAGCTGCGGTCCTCCCGCAAAGGCTTTCACACATTCCCCGATGCGTCTTTTAACATACACTGTAAATGAAATCGGCCTAGAAGGCAACTGTCGGCCCTAGACACCACCGATGGCGCGGACGGGCACAGGAGCGGCGCGCGGTCCCGAAATTCCCGGGCAGCCGCCGCCTGGAACAGGGGCGCCGATGTAATGCTCACCTGCGATGGCACGGACCCACTCGGCCAGCCAGCGGAGAAGACGCCGAAATTGCGCCGCCTCTTCGCCTCCGCCGTGGTTGTTGGTCGCCTCCGTCATACGCGTCCCGCCGCCACCACCCTTTTCAAACAGAGGTGCTGCCACCCCCAAACCCCTCTCCAGCCTGTTCATACCGTTGTATTCTGCGTCTTGCAGACTGACTCCTTCCGAAGTCTGAAATTTATATTTGCGGGGTGCACAGGATCAGTGGCTTCGGCGGTTCCGCTGTATCTAGATGTGGTCGCGTACACGGCACAGCCAAACCATGCTGTCCGCACCGGGACCCCAGTAGTCGGGGACCGTGACATACGGCGCACCGAATTTGCACAGCCAGCGCTTTTGCGACCCCTTAAACCCACCGTCCAGGCAGAACTGCTCCACACCTTCCCGAGCCAACTGCTGCAATAGGGCTTGGATCAAAGCCGAGCCTATTCCTTGATTCTGGTACTCCGGGAGAACATAGAGAGTACCCAGTTCGCCAATGCCGGCCAATGCCTCACCGGTGCACTCCCGGACGGCCGTACCGCAAGGGCCGTAGGAGATCACACCGATCACCTGCTGCCCTTGTTTGGCCGCCAAGAATCGTATCCCATGGCCGCCATCCGCCAAGCTCTCATCATACATGGCTGCCTTTTCCCCCACGAGGTCTCGGATTTCGTCGTCCCGATGCTCCAAAGTTTCTTGGGCAAAGGCATCTTCTATGGATCGCTCCAACACATGCAGAATCCCCGGTCTATCTGACAGACCCGGTTCCACGATGTGCACACCATCTCGCAAAGGTCTCAACCCCTGATGCACCAGATACCAAGGGCAGGCAGTGCCTGCCTTTGGTATCGGCCTATTTAGAACTTGCGGCTCGCAGCCTCTTCCAGGAGCTCCGGGAGAAGCTCCTTTATGGGTCTCGGACCCAGATCGCCTTCCTTGCGTGAGCGCACAGCCGCGGCCTCATTGTCCACTTCCTTGTCGCCGACAACCAGCATATACGGAATTTTCTGCATCTGCGCTTCCCGGATCTTGTAGCCGATCTTCTCATTGCGCAGATCCGCTTCCACCCGCAGGCCCCGCTGCTGCATGTCCCGCTGCAGTTGCTGGGCATAGGCCGTATGCTTCTCGGCAATGGGCAAAATGCGGGCCTGAACCGGCGCTAGCCAGAGAGGGAAGGCCCCGGCATACTTCTCAATGAGCATGGCCAGGGTCCGTTCATAGCAGCCAATGCTAGTGCGGTGAATGATAATCGGCCGCTTCCGTTCTCCGTCTTTATCCACATAGGTCATGTCAAAGCGCTCGGGCAGTGCGAAGTCGATCTGTACAGTAATAATCGTATCTTCCTTGCCGTGGACATTGCGGGTCTGGATGTCCAGTTTAGGCCCGTAGAAGGCCGCCTCGTCCTCGGCTTCCACGTACTCCAGTTCCATGGCGTCCAAAATCCGTTTCATCTGGTCCTGTGTGAACTCCCAAGCTTCCGGATTGTCGATGTACTTGTCTTTCTTATCGGGATCCCATTTGGAAAACCGGAACCAGATGTCTTCCCGCAGGCCTAGGGTATCCATGACGTAATCTATTAAGTCCATCACTCCCAGAAACTCGTCCTGGAGCTGTTCCGGCGTGCAGATCAGGTGGCCTTCGGATATGGTGAACTGCCGCACCCGAATCAGGCCGTGCATCTCTCCCGAAGATTCATTGCGGAACAGCGGCGACGTCTCCGAATAGCGCAGCGGCAGATCCCTGTAACTGCGCAGTTTTGACTTATAAATTTGAAATTGGAACGGACAGGTCATGGGACGCAGTGCCAGCACGTCCTCGCCAGCCTCTTCGTTGCCCATGATGAACATGCCGTCCTTATAATGGGTCCAATGGCCGGACACTTCATAGAGATCCCGTTTGGCCATGACCGGGGTGCGGGTGGCAAGATAGCCGCGGCGTTCCTCTTCGTCCTCAACAAACCGCTGCAGGATCTGCATCACCTTGGCGCCCTTAGGCATCAAGAGCGGCAGGCCCTGACCCACCACCTCCGAAGTCATGAACAGTTCCAATTCCCTTCCGAGCTTGTTGTGATCACGCTGGCGCGCCTCTTCGAGCTTCTGCAGATGATCGTCCAAAAGGCTCTTCTTGGGAAACGCCGTTCCGTAAATGCGCTGCAGCATGGGCTGGTGCTCGTCGCCGCGCCAATAGGCGCCGGCCGCGTAGAGCAATTTGAAGGCCTTCACACGGCCTGTGGACATCAAATGGGGCCCGGCACAGAGATCCGTGAAGTCGCCTTGGCGGTAAAACGATATTTCCTCCGCCTCCGGAAATTCTTCGATCAGTTCCCGTTTATAGGGGCCGCCTTCCCTGTCGGCCCACTGCAGTGCCTCTTCCCGAGTTAAGCTGAAGCGCTCTATGGGCAGGTTTTCCTTGATAATGGCCTGCATTTCCTTTTCCACGGCCTCCAAATGTTCCCGGGTAAAGGGTGCATCCACATCGAAGTCATAATAAAACCCGGTGTCAATGGCCGGACCGATGGCAAGCTGTACCGATGGATAAAGTCGCTGGACTGCTTGGGCCATAATATGAGAACTGGTATGCCAGTACGCATGCCGGCCTCCCGGATCATCAAAGGTCAAGAGCGACAACGCACAGTCCTGCTGCAGACGGTATCGCAGATCCACCAGCTGTCCATCCACCTCAGCCGCACACGCCGCCCGGGCCAGGCCCGCACTGATATCCTGGGCCACATCGATGACGGCCGTGCCCGCTTCATACTGTTTGCTGCTGCCGTCTTTGAGAGTTATGGTAATCATGAACTGGTTCCTCCTTGCTCCACTGCTTTCTGGAACATTCGTCACAGGGAGATAAATTCCTTTTTTGGCACACAATTTGGCCTCGACGCGAAAAAGCAGGCCTCCGCCTGCTTTGTTCCTCTATCCCATTTTCTCTTTCAGGCGGTCCAGCTGCTGCCTGAGGGCCTCCCTGCCCGTGCTTCCTTCACTGACCCGGTTCTGCACCGCCGCCTTGGGCTCAATGCACTGATACAGGTCTTCCCCGAAGAGCTCACTGTGCTCTTGGTACGTGGAAAGCGGCAGCTGGTGGAGATAGCATCCTTCTTTGATACAGTGGAACACTAAGCGGCCCACAATGCCGTGGGCCTCGCGAAACGGCATGCCTTGGCGGACCAGATAGTCGGCCAGATCGACCGCGCAGGCGTAGTCCTCCGCCACAGCCTTTTCCATGGCCTGTCCGTTGACGCGCATGGTCTCCAGCATCGGGGCCAGCAGATCCAAGGCACCAGACAGGGTCTTCACGGTGTCAAACAGACCTTCCTTATCTTCCTGCATATCCTTATTGTAGGTCATGGGAAGCCCCTTCAGCACCGTCAGCACCGCCAGCAGATGGCCGTAGACGCGCCCCGTCTTGCCCCGCAGCAGTTCGGCCACATCGGGGTTTTTCTTCTGCGGCATGATGCTTGACCCGGTACAAAAGGCATCATCAAGCTCAATGAAATGGAATTCTTCACTGGACCAGAGGACCAGTTCTTCACTGAGCCGGGACATGTGCATGATCAGAATCGATGCCGCGGCCAAGAATTCAATGACAAAGTCTCGATCACTGACGGCATCCATGCTGTTGGCATAGACGTCGTCGAAACCCAGTTCGGCTGCGGTGTGGCGGCGGTCAATGGGAAAGGTGGTCCCGGCCAGGGCACCGGCGCCGAGGGGACAGATGTTAACCCGTGCCCGGCCGTCGCGGAACCGTTCCCAATCCCTTTGCAGCATCCAGGCATAGGCAAGCAGATGGTGGGCCAGGGACACCGGCTGCGCCCTCTGCAGATGGGTGTATCCGGGCAGCACCGTGTCGATGTGGTTCTCGGCGACGGCCACCAGAGCTTTCTGCACAACGCGGATCTTCTCCATAACCATGTCCACAGCTTCACGGGTGTACAGATGCATGTCCAGGGCTACCTGATCATTGCGGCTGCGGGCCGTATGGAGGCGGCCTCCCACAGGTCCTACCAGTTTGGTCAAATGATACTCCACATTCATGTGAATATCTTCATGGGATGTATCCCAAGCGATCTCCCCGGCGGCAGCTTTGGCGGCCAGCTGATCCAGACCATCCCGCAGGATGGTGCGATCTTCGTCCGAGATAATGCCGGCAGCCGCCAGCATGTTGACATGGGCGCGGCTGCCGGCAATATCCACGAGGGCCAGCTCTTGATCGAAAGCAATCGATGACGTAAATGCATCCACCAATTGGTGGGTCTGCTTCTGAAACCGGCCTCCCCACAGTTTCTCCAAAACAGCTCCTCCTAGCTAGATATGGTTGCCTTCTTCAGCGCGGGCTTACTGCGGTGGACCTGGCTGTGCACCTGGGTAGACAGGCCCCAAAGTTTGATAAACCCTTCCGCAGCCTTGTGATCGAATTGGTCGCCTTCGGCATAGGTGGCCAGATCTTCACTATAGAGGCTGTCGGCTGAGTACCGCCCGGTGACCGCAGCGGAGCCTTTATACAGCTTCATCCGGATCACGCCGCTGACATATTTTTGGGTCTCCTCAATGAACGCGTCCACCGCCTGCTTCAAGGGCGAAAACCAGAGGCCGTCATAGATCAGCTCCGCGGCCTTCTGTTCCATGACCGGCTTGAAGTGGGCCGTTTCCCGGGGCAGTGTCAGAAATTCCAGGTCCTGGTGGGCTTGAATCAGCAGCATGGCGCCGGGACACTCGTATACTTCCCGAGACTTGATTCCGACCAGGCGGTTTTCAATGTGGTCAATGCGGCCAATGCCGTGGGCGCCGCCTATGGCATTGAGGGTGTTGACAATGTCCTTTACTCCCATGGCTTCTCCATTGACGGCCACGGGCTTGCCTTGCTCAAAGGTAATTTCCACAGTTTCTGCGCGATCGGGAGCATCTTCGGGGGCTACGGACCAATCATATGCTTCTTCCGGTGCTTCGTTCCAGGGATCTTCCAAGACCCCCGCTTCACAGGCCCTTCCCCAAATGTTGGCATCGATGGAGTAGGGATGGTTGACCGTGATCGGAATCGGAATATTGTGCAGCTTGGCATAGGCAATTTCTTCATCCCTGGTCATGCCCCACTCCCGCACCGGAGCAAGAATTTCCATGTCTGGATCCAGAGCCCGGATGCAGACTTCAAACCGCACCTGATCATTGCCCTTGCCCGTACAGCCGTGGGCAATGGCCGCGGCGCCTTCCCTATGGGCCACATCCACCAGCTTCTTCACGATCAAAGGCCGGCCGATGGCTGTGGAGAGGGGGTATTTCCCTTCATACAAGGCATTGGCCTTGAGACTGGGAAGAATGTACTCTTCGGCCAGTTCGTCCTTGGCATCGATCATGTATGCCTTCAGCGCTCCCACGTCTTCAGCCTTTTTGCGCAGCATTTCCGGGTCTTTGTCCTCACCCAAGTCAATGCCGACCGCAATCACATCATAGTCATATTGCTCTTTTATCCACCGAATGGCCACTGAGGTGTCTAAGCCACCGGAATATGCCAATACTGCCTTTTTCTTTGCCATTGCTGTTCCACTCCTTTATTGTTCCGAGGACCGCCGCAGAGCAGCGGTCATGCAGTGCACCGAACCCCAAGCTTTCAATAGTTCACTGAGATCGATTTCCAGCACTTCAATTTGATGTCGTTCCAGTAGTTCTTTTGTCTGCGGACAGCCCTCTGCCATAATGACCCGGCCGGGGGCCAGGGCTACCACATTGATGGCCAGCTGTTCCTTCACTTCCCGTATATCCGATGCTTCTATCAGCTCAATTCCCATATCCATCAACTGGCAGGCAGTATCATAACTGACATGCCAGGGAAAAATCAGCATTTTGCCACGGTCGACCATATTCATCAAGCCATCCAGGTGAATACTGCCGTAGGGGATGTCCATGATCATGACTCGAGATACCCCTTGGCCTTCTAGTTCCGCCTTGACTTGGCGGATGCCTTCGCTGTTGGCCCGGCTGCTGCGGCCTAATATGACCGTGTCGGCGTTCACCCACATGGCGCAGGCGCCTTCAAAGTATCCCAAACCGTTGACAGTCTTGGCAATGGGTACGCCCAAGCCCGCCAAGGCAGCGGCCACAGCCCGCTCCTCACCTCGGCGCACCGACAGGCCCGGCCGCCCAATAATCGCTCCTGCGGGCGTCATAAAGACCAAATCGCGCACAAAAAACGCATTGGGACGATCCCGCCGCTGTGCTCCCACATAGTGTACTTCCACGCCATGGCGGCGAAATGCAGCGGCTAAAGCATCATGCTGTTCCTGGGCCCGTGCCAGATCAACGGGTGCGCGAAAGCGGTATTCCTGGTAGTTTGCCCCATGGTTCCCGTCTAGTTCCGCACCCGGACGATGCAGCAGCACGGCTTCTAGCGGATCCACCTCCGAGTTGCAGCCCCATGGGCCCCAAAACTGCTCCACTTCATCGTCGAAATTTGTTTCCTCGGGAAACCAGCGCTCTCCCTGGGCTTTGATCGGCAGCGGCAGTTCCTCCCCTCCCGCAGAAGCCAGCGGCTGACGTCGAGTGCATAGAGAACGAATCTTTATTCATTTTGTATGCACCTCCGTCTGCGCACTGTCTTAAACAGCTATCGCTGTTGTTGCGGCTTGATCCATCATTGTGGTTTATTATACTACTTCTGCGTAATTTTATGCAAGGGCTTTTGCCATTTTTCTTGTTAAAGGTCCGTAAAAAGGAAAACACCCCGGGTTTTGCACCGGGACAACGCCGCCTGGCCTCCGCAACCATGATCCCCGCCCTGGGCTGCAGGTAAAAAAGACAGAGACGCGGAACTGTGAAACAGACTCGTTTGGATGGCCGAGAACAACACCGGCGGCAGGTCTGCGCGCCCTTATCCCGGCAGTCATATCCTAAGGAGGGACAGCATTGGTCATCAATCTATTGGCAAAACGGCGCAGCGTGCGCAGTTTTGCGGAGAAGAACGTTCCCAAGGAAACCATACGCCATATTTTGGAGGCCGGACGGTTATCGCCATCGGGCGGCAATGAACAGCCATGGAAATTCGGAGTCATTACCGACAAAGCCTTGATTGCAGCGATCTCCAAAGCAGCCTATGATCAAGCGTGGATAGCCGGGGCTAGCTTTCTCATCGTACTCTGCACCACAGCGGTGCCCGGCCGTCGCGGCGGCCGAGACGTGCAGAAAGCCAGATTCCCCGAGCGGAGCGCAGAAATCGAACAGCTCGAAACCGAACTGTACCGGAAACTCCACCAAGAAGAACACCAGACGAAAATACCCGGCAGCCACATGGTTCTAGCCGCCCTCGAGCAGGGAGTCGGCTCCTGCTGGGTATCGCTCTTTGCAGTGGATGAGGTCGCCGCGCTTTTGGGTCTGCCTGCGGGCACCCTGCCCTCGGAGATCATCGCCTTTGGCTATCCGAAAACAGAAGCGAAGCCGGCACCGAAAAAGTCACTGGACGAGATCGTTTTCTACAATCGGTTCTAGACCACTGGGCTACCGCTCACGAGGCGGGCATGGCGCGGCAGAGAACCCCACGGCAGCGACGGTACCTGGCTGCAACTGGCATTGATGCAGCCATGCGTTGGGTGCCGTCATGCATCTGGAACTTCGCTGCGCACCAATTGGGCCCGGTCATTGAAAAACACGCGGCTGCCCAAATAAAGAAAGACAATCACTGTCAGCGAAACACTGCCGACAATGCCCAGCATAATGGCAATTTGGTACTGGATGGCGGTCACCGGAGATTCTCCGGAAAGGATTTGTCCTGTCATCATACCGGGAAGGAAGACAATGCCCATGCCCATCATGGAGTTGATGGTAGGCAGAATGGCCGAATCGAAGGCGCTGTTGGCTATGGGCTTCACGGCAGCGGCCGGCGCTGCGCCGAGCATAAGCGCTGCCTCCACCTGGTCCCGCTGGTCGCTCATGGTTTCCACGAGGCTCTTGACGCCCAAAGAAATGCCGGTCATGGAATTGCCGATCAGCATGCCGGCAATGGGTATGAAGTAACGCGGATCATACCAGGGAAACAAGCCCACCACCACCGTAACGAAATATACCAAGGAAACGCCGGTGCCGAAGATCATGGACGCGGCCGCTGCCCTCTTGAGCCGGCTGCTCAAAGGCACCTTCACCCTCTGAAAAATGTTGAAGATCGCGAAGCCGAGCATAACCGCCCAAATCAGGCCGGTCACCGCAGGATGGGGATGCTCAAACACGTACACCAGCAGATAACCCACGAATACCAACTGTATTGTCATGCGCACACTCGAAAGCACGATCTCTTTCTCTCGGGCAATGCCCCGCAGCCTGACAATGATCAGCAGCGCTGCCACAAAAATATAGGAAGCAATCATCTGCCATAGGCTCAGTTCAATGATGCCGTTATTCATCCACAACACCCTCCCCTGGCTGTTCCTTGATTGTGCCCTGGTTCAACTCAACCTTTTGATCCCCGTAGGCATTCACCACCCAGCGGGCATGGGTCACCATGATCAGTGAACGCTCCTTTTCTTTGGCAAACTGTGCGAGGCGGTCGAAGATCAGCCGCTCTGTGTCTTCATCCAGGGATGAGGACGGCTCATCCAGCAGCAGTACCGGAGGGTCCATCAGCAAAACCCGGCCTAGGGTTAAGCGCTGCTTCTCTCCTCCCGAAAGGGTATCGACGCCTTCGTCTAAACCCTTTTGCAGCCGCACCAACTCCAGGGTCTTCGCCAGTTCGTTGCGATCTGCATCCAGCTTTCCCGCCAGCCGCCGTCCCAGCTGCAGGTTGTCGGCTATGCTGCCTGGAAACATAATAGGCGTCTGCGACAGCATCACCACTTCCCGCCGCAGTTCGACGGGATCATAATCGAACAGGTTCTGCCCGCGGTAATACACTGTGCCCTGATCCGGTGAGATCAAGTGGTTCAAAAGCCGCAGCAGTGTCGTCTTTCCCGCGCCGCTCTCCCCGAATATGCAGGTGACCTGCTGTTCGGGGATCTCCATGTGGGGCAGTTCCAGAATACCGTTCACTTTTACCTTTTCCAGAAGAAACAGCATCGCCGCCACGTCCTTTCTTCCATCTAAAAACGAAACTGCTGCGAAACCAGAGCGGCACCGGACAAATACGGCCAATCGGGCTGCGGTATCCAATCCTGCGGTACATCACCCAACGGTGCTGTGTGGGACTGTTCCACGACAAGCAGTCCCAGTTCGGCATGGTCCGGAATGGTAAAGCGCAGGGACAGGGGCTCGCGGCCAACGCCAATACACTCCAAGGCCCAGATCCAGTCGGCGGAAAAACCTTCAGTCACCGTGGTTCCGTTGACTTCTGTTCCATGGACTTTCGTGCCCGGCTCTAGATACACCGCAAAGGAGTGGGCCTGGCGGTTAGACGAAAGTTCAATGTCCAAGGTCCGCCGGCCGCCCTCACTGTGCTCACCGACCACAGCAGCCGAGAAGCTTTCCAGGCCTACGGGCTCCGTTTCCGCTCGGTAGTAGGGGCCCCAGTGGGGCAAGGCATGCTCTAGGACCGTCCGCTCCGGGTCGCTGCCTAGATACTGCTGCAGCCACGGGTGATCCGGAGGTTGGCTGCTGGCCCAGTAGGCGGTATCCTCCGTTTTGGACTCCACATAAAAGAGCTCGTAGTGCTGCGGCCGTTCGGGGCTGGGCCCTGCGCTGTAGGCCACCACAATTGCGGCCGCGGCCAGAGACAAAACCGCCGCCGGCAGCCACCACCGCCCCCATCGCATAAGGGGCTGCAAGAGCGGCTGCAGCAATACCCACACTGTCCCTGCCAGGGCCATACCCGGCACCGGATAGGCAGGGGTCATGGCCGTAAAAAGAATCCACACCAAGGGTGCCGCCAGCAGAACCCCGGGCAGAACCGCCAACACAGCCGCGGACCGGTGCAGTGCCTCGCCGCCGCTGTTCCCGATGCCGAGCGTCAGCAACAGCGCCGCCGCTCCGGCCAGGGCCGGCCAGGTCAGCAGATGACTGCCCAGAGGCAGCAGGAATGCCATGCTCAACGCACCCAGCCCCAAAAGCGCAACGGCCCCGCCGAGAAGATGGCGTGTGTCCAGTTTCCGCACGGACGCGGCAGCCAAGGCAGCCGCCAGTCCCAGGAGCAGAAATCCCGCATAGTACCACGAACTTCCGTAACTGCGGGGGCTGAGCTCCAACCACCCGGCGATGCCATATACCGCCGCGATTCCCACAGCCAGCATAAGGATCTGGACCAGGAGTGCTGTCAAAACCCGGCTGAGCGCCAGCTGTCCCGCGGCAGCACCCCACACCACCAGAACCGCTGCCAGCACAGCGGAAAGAACGGCAAGGGGAAGGGCCCAGGCCGCAGGGTAATGCACAAAGAAGGGACCCCAATTAAAGTAGACAATATCCTCATCCAGAAGCGGTTCGCGCAGGTCCAGGCGGCCGAAATGCTCGGCCAAACCCATGGCATAGAATCCTTGATGCTGCAAGCTGCCCGGATGGAGACGGTCGAGATTGTCCAAGGCGGAATGGTAATAGGCCCTGTCAGCCAGTGCAGCAAACCCCAAACCGGGCAGCCCGGCTTCCCGGAAGATGCGGAAATCATTGTCGAAGTTGAGCAGCGGATAGACATGGGCACTGAGCGAGTCGGCACGGGGATAGGGAACCGCCCGCCCCAACTCCCGGACCAGCGCCGCCCGGGCCCCTTCCGCTTCAAACATATAGACCGGGCCCGTGGGGCCCTGGGCTTCAAAGTTGAACACCACAGCGGCATCGTCCATCCACGGATGCTTGCGGGCAAAGGCCTTGGCGCCGAAAAGGCCGTATTCGTGGGCATCGGTAAAAAGAAAGACAATGTCGTTGCGCAGAATACCCACATGGCGCAGAGCCCGAGCCGTTTCCAGCAGGGCTGCCACTCCCAGCAGATCATCGCCTGCTCCAGGGCCCGTCGGGACCGAATCATAATGGGCGGCCAAGAGAACCGTGCCTGTGGAATCCTCTCCCTCTAAACGCGCAGCGATGTTCTGGACCGCCGCGGCCCGAAAGGGAACTGCCTGCCGATCTTCGGCGACGACCGTAGCCGACTGCAGCTCCACGTCCATCTCCAGAGCTTCCAATTGCTCTAGGAGATAATCCCGGGCTACGCGATGGTATGGAGCCCCGGGAATACGCGGCTTCTGCCCCAGAGCTTCCATGTGGCCTTTGGCCGCCTGGACAGAGAAAAGCGAAGGCCGTCCGTCCTCCCGCTGCGGCCGGGGTGGTTGTATCTGCCAGGCACTCCAGACAACCACCAAGACCAAGACCGCGGTAGCTGCCGCCGCTGCCCGCCGGGCCGATGGCATATTCACTGGACAGTCCTCCGTTCTTCACCGCCTGGCGAACTTGGCATTGAATCAAGCACGGGATGGCTGAGCTGCTGCCGGATATACTGCCATGCCTGTTCGTCTCTTTCGGTGCGGACATGCGGCACAAAACCGTGATCCAAGTAGAGCTTGATAGCTTTGATTCTTTTGGTATCGGTGTCCAGGAAAGCGCGGGAATGGAACAGAGCCAAGCGGTTCATGGCCTGCCCCAGCAGCGGGCGCGCCAGGCCCTTCCCCTGATAATCCGGCAGAATGGCGACCCAGTGCAGACGCCCCCAAAGCTGCCCTTGGAACTGGCAGTCATACCAAGCCGAAGCCGTTCCCACGGGCTCGCCGTCGGCCGTTTCCACAAGCAGGCAGCGCTCGGGAATTTGGCGGGGAAAGGGAAGGAACTCCCAGCTAAATCGCTGGCGGGCACCGTCGGCGGTGTCAAATTCATTGACAGCCGTCTCGATCTGGGCCCAGACCTCGGCCTCCCGAGGCTGCAGGCCTCGGATGCGGAATCCCGAAGGCTGGTCGGGGCATGTCCTGTGGGACAGCGGACCCTGGTGAACCATGGTCACGGATGTTTGCTGCATAGAAGTGGCCTCCCTTTTCGAACGTTGCTGACTTCTATTCGCCACCTGCCCGGCCATTCCCTTTCCCTGCCATGCCGTACCGGCGGTGCCGAAAAAATTGCAGGCATTGCAGTCCGTCTATCGAAGGGATCCGCTGCCAGCTTTTTGAACAGCCCTCTGCAAATGCTTTGCCCTGGCGGCAAGGAAGGAGAGATGACTTTGATTTACAAAAGCATACTAATCCTCATCGTGCTGTCGCTGGCCGTACCGGCGGCAGCGGCCCCCATGGACGGCGAATCGCCATTTCTGCCGGTGTCTTTGGATGTTCTGTCCAATGGGATGCGGATCATCGTACGGGAAAACGAGCATTTCCCCACTGTGTCCCTGAACCTATGGGTCGGTGCGGGCAGCAAGCACGACCCTGAGGACGCATCGGGCCTGGCCCATTTCTTTGAGCATATGCTCTTCCAGGGTACAGAAACCAGGGAAGCCGGAGAAATGATTGACACCATTGAAGGACTCGGCGGCTCCTGGAACGCGGCCACATCCCTGGACACCACCTTCTATTTTATCAACCTGCCGTCCCAGCATTGGGAAAAGGCCATGGAACTCCAAGCCGATGCAGCATTGGCTGCCAACTTCCCGGAGGAACCCATGGAAATCGAGCGGGACGTCATCATTGAAGAGATCCGCACCCGGGCCAGCAGCCCCAGCTCAATACTGTTGGACAGCACACTGCAGACCGCCTTCGAAGGAACGCCCTATGCACGACCCATCCTGGGCACTGAAGAACATGTTCGCCAAATTGACCGGGATGACATGTTCGAGTTTAAAGCTGAGTACTATGTCCCCAACAACATGACCTTAGTCGTCAGCGGCGACGTTGATCGAGAAGAAATCCTCGCCAAAGCCGAGCGGCTGTATGGCGGCGAAGAGCCCCGCCGCGTAACCCCCGTGGACCCGGGAGAATTAGAACCTGTGGATGAAATCGAAACAGTAGAAACGGAGTTGGACGTAGACACTCCCCGGATCGCCGTGGGAATATCCGGTACTGCCTTGGACCACGGCCAGGGCGCGGCCCTGGAAATGGCCGCACTGATCCTAGGCACAGGCCAGACATCCCGGCTGTACCAGGACCTCGTGGAAACCGGCCTGGCCCGTGATGTCTCTGCCAGCTTCAATGGCTTTGAAGATGTCTGGATCTTTCTGCTGCAGGCTCAGGCCGACGCAGAGAACATGGAGGAAGTCGAGGAATATCTGCAGAGCGCCATCGTTTCCCTGCAGGAAGAACCTGTTGCCGAGGAAGAACTAGAGCGGGCACAAGTCATGGCCCGGGCCAGCTTCGCCTTTTCCGCCGAAACCAATGCCGATGTGGGCACCTTGCTCGGCCGGTTCGAAACGTCGGGCTCGCTCCAGGATGGCCTCAACCATATCCTGACACTGGAATCCGCCACAGCCGATGACATCCGTACGGCCGCCCTGCAGCACCTGGATTCCGATGCCTATATCCGCAGCATCATCAAACCGGCGCAAGGAGGAATGGATTAAATGCGTACCTCTGCCTTACTGGCTCTCAGCCTCATTCTGACAGCCATAATCGCTTTACCCGTCCAGGGAGAGGAAATCGGTTTTTCCCTCAGCGAAGGCGTGGAAACGGCCGAGCTCAGCTCCGGCAGCCCCCTTCTGGTACGGCACAATCCGGCCACGGATCTCACAGCCGTAGTGATATTTTCCACCGTTGGTGCCGCCCATGATCCCGAGGGAATGAGCGGCCTCACAAACTTGACACTGCGGACCATGCAGCGGGGTGCCGGGGACATGGACGCGCTGGCGTTCGCTGACCGCCTCGAGTCACAGGGAATGGACATGGAAGCGATTGTCCACAACAGCTACTCCGGCCTGCTTCTGCAGGGTACTTCTGCCCAGATCGAAGAAGGCCTCGATCTGCTCCAGACCGTACTCTTTGAGCCGCAGTTTTTGGAAGAAGAGCGGCAGCATGAAGCGGAGCAGGCCCAGCACACACTGGACTCCATGGAAGATGAACCCAGCAATCAGACGCTGATCAAACTGATGGACGGACTGTTCGGAGAGCATCCCTACGGCCGTCTCCCGGCCGGAACCGAAGAAGGCATCAACCAAGCCGCTGCAGCAGACATGACCAGCTGGGCCCGGTACATCTTCCATCCAGAGCATACGGCGGTAGCTGTGGTCGGGCCGGTGGCTATGGATGAAATGCAGCCCGCGGTTGACGAAACCCTAGGCAGCATCGATTGGGAAAAGGACCCTGTCTACGCACCGACCGATCCCGGCCTGCCGGATTACCAAGGGCCGGAAACCATCACCCATGAGCGCATTACGCAGGCAGCCTGGGTGGGCGTCGGCTTTCCGGGCCCGGCTTCCCATGATCCGAAGCGGGCTCCCGGGCACATTCTGGAAGCCGCCATACAGCGCCGCCTCTTCCGCACCCTGCGGGACGAATACGGCCTCGTCTATATCACCCAGACTGCAGTGCAGCCGGACCTGCGAGGCGGCCATTTTTGGTCGTTGGCGGCTGCAGCGCCTGGCCAGGAGGAGGAAGTGGCCCAAAGGACCATTGCAGGGTTTCGGCACTATGCAGAAGAGCCCATGGAAGAAGACGAATTGGAAACCATGCGCAGCCGGGCATTGGGGCGGGAATTGATGAATTTGGAAACCACCAGTTCCCAAGCCTTAAGCTTGGCCGCCGGTGAAGTGCTTCACGGCGGCTATGATTGGCGAGACCGCCTCCAAGAGGATCTGCGCACCGTAACCGCCGAAGATATCCAAGAAACAGCAAAAGAGTTCTTCACCGATCCAGTGGAAGTGTTCATTACGCCCTAGCTGCCATCACAAAAAACGGGTGGGAACTGGCCGCAGTTCCCGCCCGCCATCAACCGCTCACTCACAACCGTCGGGCCATGCCCAGCCAGTAACGCTGCAGAAGCATGGCCGTCTTGCTGTCATTGAGCTCTCCGCTTTCGACCTTGCGCCGGGCTTCACTGAGGTCCATCCAGTGCACAGCGATGTCCTCCCCCTCATCAAGGTTCTGCTCACCGTCGGCCACATCTTCAGCCACGAAAAGAAACAGCTCCTCCGTTGTATAACCGGGCGAAACCAGCATGCTGCCCATGGAATACCAAATTCGGGCAGTCAAGCCCGTTTCCTCTTGCAGTTCACGCTGGGCACAGATCAGCGGATCTTCCTTCCCTTCCAGCATGCCTGCCGGCACCTCCAGCACATTGCGTCCTACGGCCGGCCGGTACTGCTCTACCAAGACAGCCTTCCCGTCCCGGATTGCCAGAACTCCGGCACCTCCTGGGTGGTTTACAACCTTGTATTCCCTTTGGCGGCCGTGGATGGCCGCCGTCACGCTGCGAAATTCAATGTCTGCCATTCAGTGATCCTCCCCATTGTACCGGCACACGAAAATCAGCTCAGGACCACAGCCCATGGGCGTGCCGTCGTAATTTCCCCATTCCTCTTCGACCACGAATCCATGACGCTGCAGCAGTTCCCGAAGCTGTTCTTCATAGAAATAGCTCAGCTGGAGCTTCTCCTCGCCGACCAAGCACCACCGCCCGTCCCGCCACACTTCGTAGTGCAGTTCGGGATAGATGATCTGACGCTGGCTGTCAATGAAACGCCGGTTGTGACTGCGCCGAAACAAGCGGCACGTTTCGGGATCAACGATCTCCCAATCCACGGCCGTCTCCGCGACCCAAGACTGGTCCAGCTGGGCATAGGGTTTGAAGACGTCAATGATGAAGTATCCTCCGGGCCGAAGGTGCCTTTTTGCGCAGCGCAGACAGCCTTCCTGCTGTTGGCTGTGGATGAGGCCCTGAAAAGAGCGGTCCGGGATGAATATCAGGGAAAAAGTTTCCGCAAGCGAAAAGTCGCTCATGTCTCCTTCAACCACCTGCAGCCGTCCCCGGGCGCCAGGCGCCAAATTTTCGGCTTTGCCGTGCAGCACCTGCAGCATAGACGGGGACAAATCCAGGCCCCGGACCTCAAAACCGTCCGCGGCCAAAGGCAGGGTCAGGCGCCCGGTGCCGCAGGCCAGCTCCAAGACCGGAGAGCCCGTGCGCTCCGCCCAGCGGCGATAGAAAAGGTAATCGGACCCGCGGGCCTCCCGGTCCAGATCATAGAGCCAAGCCGTGTCCGCAAAGGTATTGTGGGGCATCAATCATCCGCCCGTTCCCGGTGCACCACAATGCTGCCGGAACCGTGTACCTTGCGCTGCACCTCACCCTGGACTTCGTCCACGGCAATGTCACCGCTGCCGTGGATGTTCAGTTCGGCTTCACCGCAACGGACACCTGCCTTAATGTCCCCGGAGCCGTGTATGTCCGCCCGCAGCCAGCGCAGATCGCCGGACACCAATACGATGTCACCAGAGCCATGGACAGAAAGATCGGCCCAGCGGCCC
>Ga0207421_10003651_pt1 | contig 18215 bp, 20 predicted proteins | sample SodLakKL_010_SED_4_FD_187542 | JGI IMG/M metagenome (GOLD analysis project Ga0207421, IMG submission 187542) | Alkaline sediment microbial communities from Lake Tanatar, Kulunda Steppe, Russia - 8KL_010_SED (SPAdes) (version 2) | ecosystem: Environmental > Aquatic > Non-marine Saline and... | reverse complement strand
CTTTTCCAGCCTCCAAACACTAGAACCTCACAACGCCTTTAAAAAGACACGAGAAAACAAAGCACGGACATAAAAAATCAACTACTTTGTGGACTACTGTACACGCCGACGGACTTATAATTCGAACGGAACTCGTAAATACAATCCGCCGGCCGGCAGAGTCAAAAACGGAAAGCCGGCGACGATACTAACTCATATAACCCAAGGCCCTCAGCCTCTCCTTGACCTTCTTTTCGTCCTCCTCGGAAAATTCCTCTTCCTCCTCTTCCTCCTCGACGACCTCTCGAAGCACGAACGTCACGTATTCGGATACCGACTCAAAGCCGGTCCCTTCACACCTCTCCTCAATCTTTTCGTAGAGAGGGCCCGGAATCGAAACCTTTTTGTCACTCATCGGATACTCACCTCCAAACTGGATAATACGATATTTAATAATATCTTACTGAGCGATCGCTTAAAAATACCTTCCGGGAGTCACCGTCACGCCGCAACCGGAGCCGACAAATCCCGACCGGTTCAAACTTTCGAAACGAGAACCGGTGAAAAGCTCAGGAGCTCCCGTTTTCGGAAAACATACGATAAACCTTCATCAACGAAACTAAAAGCCCCGCGACGAGGCCTACTATCAGACCCAACGCCCGAAAACCGGCGGCTTCGCCGACCCTGTACCCGATATACCCACCCGCCACGACGGAGAGAGCCACCCCGGTCCCCACCCCTATGGCCCTGCTGACATCTTTAAAAGACTGCATGCGCCGGAACTCCAAATCAACTTTATCGACGATATTTTAAATGGAGTCGCTTGGCGAGAGGGCATTTCAAAGAGCCGCCCCGCCCGACCCCACCCCGGATGCGGACGGCCGGCGGCGGAGACGAGGCTCAAAAGACGCGATACATCGAACCGACCCCGTGAGTTCGGCGAACATCTTTTATCAATCCAATCATATCAAAAAGTTGAGAGGAACCATGGGGAAACTTTTCGGAACGTTTGGCATAAGGGGAATTGCGAACGAAAAAGTCACCCCCGAACTGGCGCAAAGTATGGGTCTCGCGCTTTCGACGATGCTCGGCGACGGCGATCGAAGGGTGGCGGTGGGTTACGACACCAGAACCAGCAGCGTCATGCTGGAACATTCGCTGGTGAGCGGAATAACTTCCGGAGGTTGCGATGCAGTTCGATTCGGCATGGTCCCCACCCCCGTTCTCTCCTACGGCACCAGACACTTTGACTGCGATGCCGGCGTGATGATAACCGCCTCGCACAACCCGCCCGAATACAACGGTTTGAAATTTTGGGACGACAGCGGAGCCGGTTTCGTCCGCGAACGCGAAGACGAACTGGAGAAGACCTTCGAACGAGGCGGGGAGTCCGTCGCTTGGAACGAGATAGGGGACACGGAGAGGGCGGACGCATTGACACCGTACAGGGAGGATCTGATCGACCGAATCCCGAAAGTGGAGGGGGAGATGAAGGTCGTCGTCGACTGCGCGAACGGCGCCGGAAGCGTCATAGCGCCCCAGTTGCTGAGGGAACTGGGTTGCCACGTCGTCTCCCTGAACTCCCAACCGGACGGACACTTCCCAGGGAGAATGCCCGAACCGACGGAGGAACACATCTCCGATTTGATCGCTTCCGTGACCGCAATGGATGCGGACCTGGGAGTGGCTCACGACGGCGATGCCGACCGGACGATAATCGTGGACGAAAACGGAAAGGTCGTAAGCGGTGACGTGGTCTTCGCCCTGGCGGGAATCAACTACCTGAGAAAGGTGGAAACCCCCCGCATAATCACCACGGTCGCCACGAGTTCCGTGCTGGACGCCGCCGCCGAAAAACTGGGAGGGGAGGTAGTCAGGACGAAGGTCGGGGAACCCGAACTCGTCAGGGAATATAAGGACAACGGCGGCGACCTGGCCGGCGAGGAGAACGGAGGGGTAATTTTCCTCGACTGGGCCCACTGTAGGGACGGAATAATGGCGGCGGCGCAGATAATCGACTACGCTTCGAGGACGGGGAAGAAGATTTCCGAGCTGGCCGATACCTTACCGGAGTACCACCAGTTCAAGATGAGGACGGAATGCCCGGACGAACTCAAACCTAAAGTTCTGGACGAGCTGGCCGAAAGGTTCAGCGACAGAAATCCCGATCGCACGGACGGGATCAGAATAGAGCTGGAAGACGGCTGGCTACTTCTGAGGCCTTCGGGAACGGAACCGATATTCAGATGCTTTTCCGAAGCAAAAGGTAAGGAAGAGGCCGAAAAACTTGCGAACAAAGGTATGAAAGCCTTGAAAGAGGCGATCGAATCCGTAAAATCGTGAAAAAATTCGGCGTCACAGGTCTTTCTCAGAAATTACCTCTATTCCATTTTTACGGAGCAGAGCTGCCGTAACCCCCATCCCGCAACTCCTCTCCCCGAATTCCCTTCGGATCATTTCGCTTCCACAGGACGGACTCCCGCTTTTGAGGATGGCTTTGTCGACTCCGAAGATCTCCGCGATTTTCAAAGTCTCTTCCGCCCCCCGTAAAAACTTCGAAGATACGTCTCCCCACCCCCTCATGACGACCTTGCCCTCGCCGGACAGGACGCTCTCACCTCCCTGGGGAAGCACCGCCGGGTTCCTAGGGGTCGGCAACCCTCCCAGCTGCTCGGGACACACCGGGATTATCCCGCCGCCCTCCTCCTCCAAGAAACGCAAAACTTTCTCGCTCCTGTTGTTCCCGCCGTCGTATTTGCAGTTCACCCCTAAGAGGCAGGCGCTTACCATCAACATTCGACTCCCCTCCAATTTACCTCAAGTTCACCATCAGAAATTTCAACCGCCACCCGCCATGTCTAAAACTCTGCAAAACCTGCAGACCTTAGTAGCCGTGGCGTAACCGCAATTTTCACACCTACCCATATCGTCATGGTTCGTATCCATCCTCTCCTCTATCCTCATGAAAGATTTCGCGAAGTTTCTCAAAACCTTCGGCTTGGCATCGCTCAACTTATGGAGCCACTCCTTCAGCTCGTTCGTCGGAGAGCCCCGGGAAAGGGGGCATTCCGCCCCGTAATGGATCAAGTCGTTCGTCTCCGCGTACACCTTACACTCCTTGTCCTTCAAAAAGTAGAGAGGTTTGGCCCTCGCCACGAGTCTATACTCCTCCTTCTCCTCCAAAACGGGCTTCAGACCTCGGAAGGGTGTCAGGTAAACGTTCGCCAAGTTATTGAAATTGGAGGAGACTTCGTCGCTTAAGTTATGTCCGGTGGCGACGTAATCGTAACCGTTCTCGTACGCATGTCTGTTCATCAAGTACCTCTTTATCATGCCGCATATACCGCAGACCTTACCGCTCTCCCTCTCGCTTATCTCCGGAACGGCGGCACCGTATTCATCCTCCAGATCTATGACCTCCAAATCCAACCCGAGTGCGTCACAGAGACTTTCGGACGTGTCGAGGGACTCCTCCGAATACTCCCCGATCCCCAAGTCTATATAAAGGGGGTGCAGTTCCACCTCATCGAAGTGAGTCAACGCCTCCAGACATGTCGAGGAATCCTTACCCCCGGAGAGTGCGACCATGACCTTCCCGCCGACGTCGTACTTGTAGAGCACCTTCGACACCTGGCCGAGAAAGTACCTCTTGAAGTGATGTTCGCAGTAATTTTTACCCTTCCAACCGACATGTATAACGGCGGACCTTCCGCAGCTAGAACATTGCATATTTTTCCCCTCCATGAAGATTCCGGTTTCCACCTAATGAATCTTTCCGGATCACCGGAGGCGAAATTTCGAGGATGGAGGACTATAATCATCAACTATATTAATCTCGGCGCCGCATTCGGGACACCTACGATCCTTCAGATCGTAATCCGTGACCGAGAAACCCCTCCGAGCTATTAAAAGACGACCGCATTCGTGACAATACGTATTGTCGGCCTCGTGACCGGGGACGTTCCCGACGTATATATGCTCCAAACCTTCCTCCTCGGCTATCTCCAAAGCCCTCTCGAGAGTCCTCACCGGCGTCGGAGATTTATTCCTCATCTTGTACATGGGTGTAAACCGGCTGAAGTGTATGGGAACCCGCGGATCCAGGTCCTCCGCGATCCAACGGCACAGGTTCCTTATCTGCTCCGGTTCATCGTTTTCCCCTGGAATTATAAGGTTCGTAATTTCGAGATGGACGCCTTCATCGACCGCCCACTCGCAGGTCTCCAGAACGGGACCGACGCTGACCCCTCCACAGATATCCCTGTAAAACTCGTCGTCGTACGACTTCACGTCGACGTTCATCGCGTCGAGATAAGGCTCTATCTCGTCCCAGGCGTCGAGATTCATGTATCCGTTCGTTACGAAGACGTTGTAAAGGTCCTCTTCATGTGCGAGTTCGGCGGTGTCGAGGGCGTACTCGAACCAGACGACCGGCTCCCCGTAGGTGTATGCGATCCCTCGACACCCGGCATCCTTCGCCCTCTCGACCGCGTCCTCGGGCCCTATAAATTCTGTGTCGACGTCTTCTACGCTCGATTGGGAGAGGCTCCAGTTCTGACAGTGTTTGCATTCGAAGTTACAACCCGCCGTGCTCATCGAGTAGACCCTCGTTCCGGGGTAAAAGTGGTAGAGAGGTTTCTTTTCGATCGGATCCGGGTTGGCCGAAGTGGCCTCACCGTAGACCATGGAATACAGCTTGCCGTCGACGTTTTTTCTCCCCCGGCAATAACCGACGGATCCGGGAGAAATTCGACACTCCCGCGGACATAGGACACATTTTACGTCGTTTCCGGATGCTTCCTCCCAAAACTTTGCCAACTTTTGCATTTTAGATCCACCATTCTAATTAGAAATATTCTCGGATCCGTCTTTAACTTTAACCTAAACCTCAACTAACCTGATCTTAAGAAACTTAATATTTATTAAGATAGTTAATATCCAATAGGATGGGCCGTGAGTCGACATGAGCGGAGAAGCCACCCAGATCCCGATCAAGAAGAAGACCAGACAAAAGTTGAGAAATATCGGCATAAAGGGGAAAACCTACGACGAGCTGATAAACGAACTGATATCAATCAGGGAAAGGCTCGAGGAAAGAGAGGGGATCAGAACCTGGTTCGAAGATAATTTCCGGACGCTCGGATTCAAAGAGATGAAGAAAAAGGGGGAAACGCCCGGCGAGTACGTCATGGAGACGGAAGAGGGGGAAGTCAGGGTAAAACTGGAAACCCTTTCGAGCAACTTTTTCAGGCACGAACACGACACGAACGAGATCGATATGGTGATATGTCTATTAGAGAACGAAAAGCTACCCGTAGATACCGTGGAAATTCTGGGTCTAAAAACCGTCGAAAGTGGACACTCACCGAAAACGGGAGAAACGGGATACAAAAAAATATCGACCCTATCGAAACTGGCCAGGACGGACGACGACATTAAATCGGTTGATGAAGCGGCGGATAAACTGGCGGTCGAACTCGGAGAGGACAGCGATACGATGTCAAGTCTAATCGCCGAGCTATCGGAGGAAGGACTCGCCGATCGGGGCGGCGACCCCAAAGACAACGGCCTTTGGACCGTGACCCCGGAAGGGATCAGCCTTCTGCGTTCCCTGTGGACGGATTTGAAGGAACTGTTCGGGGAAATCTCGGGAAGGATAAAACTGGACGGTCGCCTGATTTCGGGATTCGGGGAGGGCGGGTACTACATTTCCAAAGAGGGTTACCAAAGACAGTTCAGGGAGAAACTAGGGTTCGAACCTTACCCCGGAACTTTGGATCTGGAGTTGAAACCCGGTTCGCTTAAGTTTAAAAGGTGGTTGGAGAATGAAAGAGGTGTGAAGATCGAAGGATTTTCCACGGAGGAGCGAAGTTACGGCGGCGCTAAATGCTTCCCCGCCGTGATAATGGGGGAGGAGGCGGCGGTGATTCTACCCTCCAGAACGCACCACGAGGAGGATATATTGGAACTTATTTCACCTGTCAAGGTTCGTGATAAATACGATCTCGAAGATGGAGACGAGTTAAAAGTGGAGGTGGAACTTTGAAGATAGATAGAGCGATCGAGGAGATCAGGAAGGGGAACTTCGTGCTGATCCACGACGCCTCGGAGAGGGAGGACGAAACCGATATGATCCTCGCCGCCGAAAAGGTGAAACCCGACCACGTAGCGATGATGCGGCGCGACGGCGGAGGGCTGATCTGCGTAGCGATCCACCCAAAAAGCGCGGAAAATTTGAAACTCCCGTTCATTTCGGACATCTATAAGTCCGCCTCCTCGGAATTTGAAATACTTAACTCCGCGGAGGCCAACGACATTCCCTACGGGGAGAGGTCTTCATTCTCGATATCGGTCAATCACCGAGACACCTTCACCGGCATCACCGACAGGGACCGCGCATTGACCATCAGGGAGCTCGGAAAGATGAGCGGAAGTGCTTTCAACGGCGCTTCGACGGATGAGTTCGGGAAAAAGTTCAGAACGCCGGGACATGTCCCTATCCTTCGCGCCGCGGAAAATTTACTGAAGGATAGAAAGGGTCACACGGAATACTCGATCGCACTGATGATGATGGCGGGCGTCTCTCCGGCCTCCGTCGTGTGTGAAATGATGGACTCCGAGACGAAACGGGCCATGGACGAGGACAAAGTCAGACGTTACGCTGAGGAGAACGATCTAGTCTACATCGAGGGGGAGGAAATCTTGAAATCCTACGAGAATCGGAAAGGGGAATCGGGAGGCGAAGAGAAATGGCGCGTGTCGGGTTAGCGGACACCACTTTCGCCCGGTTCGATATGGCCTCCGTGGCGAAGAAGGAACTGAAAAGTCTATGCAGCGTCGGGATTAAACACAGGACGGTCCCCGGAATCAAGGATCTACCGGTTAGCGCGCTCAATTTACTCAGGGAGGGATGCGACGTCGCGATGGCGTTCGGGATGCCCGGTCCAGAACCCATAGATAAACAGTGCGCCGATCAAGCCTCTACGGGTCTGATCAGAGCCCAGCTCATGACGGGGAAGCACGTCGTAGAGGTCTTCGTCCACGAAGACGAGGCTTCCGACGATAAAGAACTGGCCGAACTTGCGGAGGAGCGGGCGAGGGAACACGCCAAAAACGTCTACCGACTGCTTTTCAAAAAGGACGAATTGAGAAAAATGGCCGGAACCGGGAAACGGGAAGGCGGCCCGGACGCCGGACCACTAAGGAGGTGATAACTTGGTAAAATTAGGTATTTGCGCTGCCGAATTTCACTGGGACATAGTGGGCAAAATGGTCGAATACGCGAAGAGACACGCAGATTTCCTGGGAGCCGACGTCGTGGCGGAAAAGATCGTGCCGGGAAGTTTCGAACTGCCGTACGCCGCGAAAAAGTTGGTGGAGAGGGACGACATAGACGCCGTCGTCGCCCTCGGCGCCGTTATCGAAGGAGACACGGGACACCACGAGACCGTCATGCAGCAGGCCTCCAGAAAAATTATGGACATCTCACTGGAATACGGAAAACCCGTAAGTCTGGGCGTTTCCGGACCCGGAGAAACCCGCATGGAGGCTCAAGAAAGGATAAACGAATACGCCAGGAGAGCCGTAGAATCGGCGGTGAAGACCTCCGAAACGGTCTGACGAAAAATATCCATCACCCCTCTTCGATCTCCAAATGGCCGAGATCTTCCCCGATTTCGATGAAAGCCCACGCCCAGATCAAAGATTCGAAGCTCTCGATAAGTTTGCCCTCCTCGTAGAAATGTTCGGAGTCTTCCCGGTAGGCCGCCGCATTCTCCAAAATATCCTCCCCGGGTTCGTCCGTCGGCCTCAATCCGGGCAACTTTTCATCCAACTTTCGAGTCCATCTCTCTATTTCCCCTTCCAAATCACTCCTTAACATATTTCTCTACCACATCATCCGGAGCGTCAGCGAAAACTTTCAGGGCTTCCACCTCCAGGAAGTGAAGATCTCCCGGTACGATAAGGGCGTGCGGCGGCGGTCCAAAATTTTCCCCCGCCAACTTACCGGCCCGATCAGCCTTCACGACGGGGCCCGACGAGCCCGCTCGAGCGATCGCGACGGCGAGGTCTTCCCCGGAGAAGACCCCCCTCCCCAGTTCGCCCTCCAAATCCAACAGGGATTCGACGGCTTTGTCGGCGGTGAGATACCTCTCCTCTTCCGCCTCGATATCCAACAAAAACAATGTGTGGAGCCCCCGATTTCCGTTACCCTCGAGGACGTCGTACGGAGTTTCCGACCGCTTGTCCGGCAGAGGTAAAGTCGCCGATTTTCCGAACTTGTAACTCTGCAGACCTGCGATGCCCGCCGCCGCGGTCTGTATAGACCCTCCGTGGACGATCCGCGTCTCTATCCCCCTCCTCTCCGCCCTCAGGCGGAGATCCACATGGGTGGTGGCGATCATCGGGTCACCCGGGACGAGTAAGACAGCCCTGCCGTCGGCCGCGCTTTCCAAAATCCCTTCGGGAGAATCCTCCACATCACCACGTTCGACCAACCGGATCGGATTTCCGATCTCGCTTTCCATCTCCTCCAGATCGAAATCGGGGATTATGCTGGTGTAGAATTCGGCGTACACGTCGTCCGCCGAGCGAGCTTCCTCCATCCCCTCGACGGATATCCCCCTGGCGCTCAGACCCAGACCCACGAACGTTAACATTACATACCACTTTTTCCGCTTCCCCTAAAGAAGTGATCTACCGCTAAAAGTTCGAGGGGGGAGAAATTGTCAAAAGGGGGAAATACTTAACCAAATAGTGTGATCGTTAACTGCGGGCCCGTGGCTCAACCTGGCTAGAGCGTCCGACGGCTTCGAAAATGGAAGTCGGGCGAAGCTCTTAATGTCGGGGAAACCGGACGGTTGTGGGTTCAAATCCCACCGGGCCCGCCAAATATTCACCTATTCCTCAAAGGAACCCGATTGGGAAAGGGGGGAACCAAACCGATCCGCATCACCTCCAATCCGTGATCGGAAAGGAACCCTCACGTCAAAGAAGTTAAAACATTCGGGAGTTATAATCTGTTGGTAGCCCCGTGGTGTAGCGGTCAAGCATACGGGGTTTTGGTCCCCGCGACGGCGGTTCGAATCCGCCCGGGGCTACCATTGCGCCGCTAGGCACCTTTATTCTCGATACGGATCGTCTCCGCGCCACATTCCTCATTATAGACCGCCGTCCGGGACGGACGGTCCCCCCGGTAAATTCGACGGAACGAACTACGAAAAAAAATGCCGAGAAGGGGGCGGATACCTGCCGCCCGGACCTCCACCTCGACGATCGAACCTGTTGATAATTTTTTATTCGAAAAGAGATAAACCGGTAGACGAAAGGACGTAGAACTTGACGTCGAAAAATTTTCACTATTTGAGGAAGGGGATAAAATATGCGCGTAAGATATCTTCTCATACCTAAGGAACGGATAGCTCCAGCGATAGGTTCGGAAGGAGAGGTAAGAGAGAGGATAGAGAAAGAAACCGATGTGGAACTAGATTTTGACAGCGAATCCGGAGAGGTGACTATCGAAGGTAGCGAAGAAAGCCCTCTAGGAATCATGAAGGCTCACGACGCCATAAAAGCCATAGGGAGAGGTTTCAGCCCCGAGAAGGCTTTTCAACTGTTCGAAGAAGATATGTATCTCGATATAATGGACATCACGAACTACACTGGAGATTCAGAAAAGGCGAAGACCAGGCTAAAGGGGAGAATTATAGGTAGAAACGGCAAAACTCGGAAATTAATCGAGGAATACACCGGGACTTCCCTATCGATTTACGGAAAGACCGTAGGATGTATAGGTCCCCCTGAAAAGGTAAAGATCGTCCGCGAAGCCGTCGAAATGTTGTTGGATGGAGTTCCCCACTCTGCGGTCTACAATTTCCTGGAAGATAAGCGGAAGGGAGAAAAACCCATTCGGCTCTGGAAGTAAGCAATACTTTTACTCGCCTCCCCTTAACTCTAATAAATCGTCGCCCTAAAGTAAGAGGCGATAGATAGAGGTTTAACTGTCCGAGTGAGGAGATAAATTTCTTGTAAATAGAGAGGTGAAGGGATTTGGTACTGGCCAAGGACATATTTAAGGAGTTCAGAGAACATAGCGTCAGCGAATTTTTCAGAAAAAACGCCTCGATGCTCGGATACACCGGAAAAATCCGTTCCCTGACCACCGTCGTACACGAAGGAGTCACAAACGCTATCGACGCGGCGGAAGATGCAGGCATATTGCCGTCCGTTTACGTCGCAATAAGGTCCATGGGTGAGGGTTCTAACTCGGATCATTACAAGGTGATAATAGAGGACAACGCCTCCGGCATCCCCGACGAATACGTATCCCGGGTCTTCGGCAGGATGCTCGCCGGCACCAAGCTTCATCGAAACGTCCAAAACAGGGGACAACAAGGCATAGGTATCTCGGGGGGTGTAATGTTCGCCCAAGCTACGAGCGGACAACCGACGGTCGTAATCTCCTCGACCGAAGACAGCGACGAAATCTCCTACAACGAAGTCATGATAGACCTCAACAACAACAAGGGGGAAATATCCGAAAGTAGGAAAATGGAGGGGGATTGGCGAGGAACCAGGATCGAATTCGAAGTCAAAGACGTCACCTATCGTAGGTCTCGTTACGGTCCGTACAATTACCTCCGCATGACCGCGATCGCAAACCCTCACGTCCAGATAACGTTCGAAGAGCCCGACGGGTCCCTGACGTTCTTTGAACGGGCGACCCAGGAAATCCCGGAGAACCCGGAACCCGTACCGCCCCATCCGGCGGGCATAAAGGCCGACGGCCTCCTGGATCTTTCCGAAAGGACGAGAAGTAGAAGCATAGGCACCTTCCTCGTAAACGATCTTTCCCGTTTTTCCAGAAACAAGCTGGAAGAACTCGAGGAGAGGGTGGACGTCGACCTGGACAGGTCGCCCGAAGAGCTCAATTGGGATATAGCCGAAGAGATAGTATCCGCCTTTAGAGAGATGAAATTCATGGCCCCTCCCACGAAAGGGTTGAGGCCGATAGGAAGCGAAAACATAGAGAGAGGGTTGGAGCAGATCCTGGATCCCGATTTTGCATGTGCCGTGACGAGGTCGCCCGAGGTCTATCGGGGCGGAATTCCTTTCATCGTCGAAACCGGACTCGCATACGGCGGAAATGCGGGGGACAGCTCAGGTTCGGGGGATACAGGCCTCGAAATAATCAGGTTCGCCAATCGGGCGCCGCTCATATTCAACCAAGGGGGCTGTGCCCTGACGTCGGCAGCTCAAGATATAGATTGGAAACGATACGAAGTGGATCCGGAGAGCACGCCGGTTACGCTGCTGATCAACATCGTATCATATCACGTTCCCTACACTTCGGCCGGAAAACAATCCGTGGCGGAGGAACCGGAGGTTTACGAAGAGGTCAGGCAAGCCATAATGGAGGCCACGAGAAAACTCAGGAGATATCTCCGGAAGAAGATAAAGAAGAGGGAGAGGCAGAAGAGAGCCAACCTATTTGAAAATTACCTACCTATAATTGCAAAGAAGGCGGCCGACTTGCTGGAGGAGGAACCTCCCGAAATTGACGACCTCGTAAGAAAAATAGCAGGTGTAGAAAATGGCGGAGAGAAGTGAAGATCCTAGAAAGGACGCGATGGAGGAGCTGAAAAACTTCGGCAGGGACATCCTCAAGAATATAAAGGATAAAGAACCGCCACGAATGAAGATACCTTCGCGAAGCACGTCCAACATCGTATACGACGAGGACAAACGTTTCTACTCGCTGGCAGGGAAGAAGACCACCAGAACCGCGGCGAACATGAGACAGGTCAAAAAGTTTGCACAGACCCTCTGCGCGGCGGATTTTTGTAAGGATCTGATCGAAGCAGGAAAGTCGGCGACCTTGAGGGAGATGTACTACACTTCCGAAGGGTGGCCAACCGGCGGCTTCAGCTCTCAGGACAGGTCGGACAGGGTAGTCGAGGACATAGAATCCGCCTTCGAGTTGAAACGTGAAGACCTGGGACTACTGCCGGAGGAGGACGGAGCTTCCATATTCGGAGACCTGATCGTCAGAGAAGGGGACATGGAGGTGGAGGCGACCGAAGCGGGCAGGGCCGGCTACACGATCCCCCCGACCATGAGCGATGTGGAGTTCGTCGAATGCGGGGCTGAAAGGGTTCTGGCCGTGGAGACCATGGGTATGTATCACAGGTTGGTTCAAGAAGAGGCATGGGACACCTACAACTCCCTCATAGTGGCTCTGAAGGGGCAGCCCGCTAGAGCCACGAGGAGGTTTTTGAAGAGGGCCAACAACGATCTCGGCCTCCCAGTATACCTGTTTACGGACGGTGACCCGTTCGGCTTCCACATAGCGATGGTGGTGATCTCCGGCAGCGCCAAATTGGCCTACATCAACCACGAACTTGCGGTTCCGGATGCCAAGTTTATCGGCGTCACGGCCTCGGACATAGAAGAGTACAAACTGCCCACCGACCCGCTGCGAGATTCCGACATCAAAAGGTTGAAACAACTTTTGGACGATCCGAGGTACAGCGACGAAGAGTGGCAAAAGGAGATCGAGAAGATGCTCAAAATTAAGAAAAAAGCGGAGCAACAGGCTTTCTCAAAGTACGGGTTGGAATACGTCGTCGAGGAATACCTCCCGACCAAATTAGGATTGAATTAGCTTCACGTCTTTCTTCACATATCGCCCTTCTTCGAGAAATTCGGAACGTCGAAAATGCAGCCGTTCGGATCCAAAAAGTATTCTACGCTTCACGGAGGGAAGAGCTCCGCAGCTTGTCTATACGAAGGAATCCATGTTTTCTATGACGAGGTCCGCGAATTCGCTACATTTTACCTTCCTTCCACCTTCGATCTGCCGATGAATGTCGTAAGTTACCGTCCGGTCCTTGTAGGTCTTCTCCAGAGCTTTTTTCAACAAGAGTTGAGCGTCCTCCCAACCTAAATATCGGAGCATTATCCGCCCAGACAGGATGATTCCGGTGGGATTTACCTTGTCCTTTCCGGCGTACTTGGGGGCGGTCCCGTGAGTCGGTTCAAACACCGCCTTTCCATCCCCTATATTGGACCCCGGCGCGATCCCGAGACCTCCGACCTGTCCGGCGGCGGCGTCGCTGAGGTAGTCCCCGTTGAGGTTGGGCATCGCGAGAACATCGTATCGGGAAGTGCGAGTGATGAGTTGTTGCAACATGTTGTCCGCGAGGCGGTCGTTGACGACGACTGTATCCTCGGGAACTTCCCCTTCCCGCTCCTCCCAGAGCGTGTTTTCGGTGATCACTTCCCCTCCGTACTCCTCCTCCGCGACTTCGTACCCCCAATCCCGAAACGCTCCCTCGGTAAACTTCATTATATTCCCCTTGTGTACGAGGGTTACGTATTGATATCTGTCGATATTTTCGAGCGCATGTTCTACGGCCTTTCTGACCAGCCTCTTGGTAGCCCTTTCGCTGATGGGTTTTATCCCGATGCCCGAATTCGGAGGAATTTCGGTGCCCATCTCCTCGTTCAAAAAACTTCTGACAGTTTCAGCTCCGTCGGTATCATGCTCCCATTCGATCCCCGAATAGACGTCCTCGGTGTTCTCCCTGAAGATGACCATGTCCATATCTTCCGGGTTTTTCACCGGAGAGGGTACGCCCTCCAGGTGGTACACGGGCCTCACGCAGGCGTAAAGGTCCAACTTCTGTCGAATTGCGACGTTCAGCGACCTGAAACCTCCGCTTACGGGGGTAGTTAAGGGGCCTTTGAGGGCGACTCTAAACTCTTCGACCGCGTTCAGAGTCTCCCGCGGCAGGTATTCCCCGTATATCTCCTCCGCGGCCTCCCCAGCATGAATATCCATCCAGTGAATGTCTCGCCCGGTCTTCCGAGCGGCGGCCTTCAGAACCTTTTTGGCGGCGGGGCTGATGTCCCGCCCGATGCCGTCGCCCTCGATCTGGGGAATTATCGGGGAGTCCGGGACCTGCAATTCCTCTCCGTCCCACCTTATCTTCTCCCCTTCCGTCGGAATTGAAATGTTTTCAAATTCGGAATTCATAATACCACTCATTGGAGAAGGTGAACTCGTCGGACTAAACCGTTCAATCCTCCCATTGAAACTTCCCCTTCTTCCTGTATTGCTCCACCAATCCTCCGTCCTCCAAAATTTGAAGCAGAAAATCCGGAAGTGGATCAACATCGTAAACTTTCCCCGTACTCAGATTTTCGACCTTGCCGTTATTCAGGTCTATCTTCAACTTATCACCCTCGCTCGTCTCGTCCGGTATTTTTTCGTGTTCGATCACCGGGATGCCCACATTTATCGCGTTTCGGAAGAAGATCCTGGCGAAGAATTTGGATATTATCGCACCTATGCCGAGCTCCTTGAGGACTAGTGGGGCCTGCTCTCGACTGGAACCACATCCGAAGTTTTCCCCGGCGACCATCACGTCACCCTCGTCGACCTTACCCGAAAATTCCGGGTCCGCTCCCTCCATCGCGTGTTTCGAGAGCTCGCCCATGTCGAGCGTCTTAAACTTGTACTTTCCGGATATGATCAGATCCGTACTTACATCGTCGCCGAACTTCCATACGTTCCCCTCGATATTCTCCAATTTAGGACACCTCCCGCGGATCCGTTATCCTCCCCTCGATCGCCGAAACGGCGGCCGTAACCGGCGAACACAGGTATATCTCGGATTGTTCGGACCCCATCCTACCTTTAAAATTCCGGTTGGCGGTGGAGAGACACGTCTCCTCCGAAGCCAGAATCCCCTGATGAGAACCGGCGCACGGTCCGCAACCCGGGTTGTTTACGACACATCCCGCCTCGAGAAACGTCTCTATGATACCTTCCCCAAGGGCATTCAGGTAGGTCTCCTTCGACGCGGGGTTGACCAGCACTCTGACATTCGGATGGACCTTCTTTCCCTTCAAAATTTCCGCCGCCGCCCTCAGATCCGAAAGCCTTCCGTTCGTACAGGTCCCTAGAAATACCTGATCCAGCTCTATACCCTCCCCCGCCGAAATCGGTTTTACGTTATCGGTAAGGTGTGGAAAAGCGAGTTGAGGTACCAGATCGTCGGCGTCAAATTCGATGGTCTCCTCGAAATCCGCATCCTCATCGTTCTTCACGAGTTCGAACTCTTCATCTACCCGTCCCTCCAGAAACCTTTCCACCTTCTCGTCGGGCTCCACCAAGCCCGTCTTCGCCCCCATCTCGACGGCCAAGTTCGAGAGGGTCATCCTTTCGCCGATCGACATTTCCTCTATCGGTTCGCCGGAGTACTCGACGGCCTTGTACGTCGCTCCATCGCTGCCTATCTCCCCGGCTATCTTAAGTGCTAAATCCTTCGCCATCACCATGTCCGACATGACACCCGTAACTTCGAACTTCATCGTCTCCGGAACTTTGAACCAAAGTTTGCCGCTCAGAAACACCCCCGCCATCTCGGTGGAACCTATTCCAGTTCCGAAGGCCCCCAAAGCCCCGTAGGTACACGTGTGAGAGTCCGCTCCGACCGTGACGGTGCCGGGCTTGACGTGACCCTTTTCGACCATGATTTGGTGGCAGATGCCCTCCCCGTAGTATAGATTTTCAATGTTTTTTTCCTCGGCGAACTCCCTCATGGATTTATGCAGCGAAGAAGTGCCTACTGAAGCGCTGGGAACCGTATGGTCCATGACCAAAATTATCCTTTCCGGATCCCAGACCTCACCTCCCCCCATCTCCTCTATAGCTTTAATTGTAAGTGGAGCCGTTCCGTCTTGAGCCATCGCCGATTCTATCCTCGCAGTTACGAAATCTCCGGCGTAAGCCTCCGAAGAGGACTCCTTGCTCAGTATCTTTTCGGAAATAGTCCGGCCCATGTGGATCTGCTCCGATCACTCCCTCTCTTCGATTGGCACGTACTTTCTATATTTCTCCCCGACGTACTCCTGTAAGGGGCGTATAAGTACGTTCTCCTCGTACTGCTCCATCATGTGTGTAGTCCATCCAGCTATCCTGCCCATAGCGAAAATCGGTATGAAAAATTCATCGGGAATGTCCAGATTTACGTAGACCGTACCCGCGTAGAAATCCACGTTAGGGTCAATGTCCTTCTCTTCCCTTACGGCATCTTCGATCCTCCTCGAGAGGGAACACCAGTCGTTACCCCTCTTCTCATCCAGCTTTTTTGCCAGATCCTTCAGTTGTTTAGCTCGCGGATCCATCGTCTTATAGACCCGGTGACCAAAGCCGGGAATGATCTCTCCAGCTCTCAGCTTTTCCTTTATCCAGTCCTCGGGACTCACGCCGTTCTTCTCCATCTCCTCCTTAACCTCCCTCAGCATTTCGATCACCCACTGGCTCGCACCTCCGTGTATCGGGCCCATCAGAGTGCCGGTCGCCGATACGATTCCGGCGTACATGTCGGATTTCGTCGAGGCGGCTATCCTGGAGGAGTAAGTCGACGCGTTTAAAGTGTGCTCGGCGTGAAGTATCAGATCCGTGTCTAGCGCCTCAACCTCCAAGGGATCCGGCTCTTCGCCTTTCAACATCCATAAAAAGTTAGCCGTATGGTCCAAATCCTCTCTAGGATGTACCAATCGCTTCCCCTCCCTCATCCGGTAAGTAAAAGCTATGATGGTCGGAATCATGGACAGAATTTCCTTACTTTTTTCCAAGTTCTCTCCGGGATCGATCTTGTGGAGTTTTTCGTCCAAAGATCCGCAGTACGATATGGCGGTTCTGAGGACGACCATAGGGTGGGTTATATCCGGCAGTGTAGATAGCTGTCCGATAACTTCCGGAGGTATTCTCCTTCTGTCGATCAGGTCTTCTTTAAATTCCTCCAATTCTTTCTGCGTCGGTAAGCGACCGTTCCACAGGAGAAATACGGTTTCTTCGAACGTCGAATTTTCGGCCAGGTCGTGTATAGAATATCCTCTATATTCAAGTTCGCCTTTTTCTCCATCTATTCTCGAAATTTTCGATTGGAGAGCCACTACTTCTTTCATACCTTCCTTAACCATACTAAATCCCTCTTCTCAGTTTCACATTTCGTCGTCTCATTTTTGAGTTCCAATTTTAAAATGCTTTGCATCCACTCATTATCAATTTGTTAACATTTATTAATATATAGTTTACTTTATGTCGACTTATCTTTGTGAGGGGTTTGGATCGACTTTCCGAATTCGGCATAAGATTATTCGAAGAATCTAAATTTTAATAAAGCCAAAAGAAAGGAAGTTAATGAGAAGGCAGAAATATAAATACGTCCCCCATTTCAGGTACTGTAGAGCCGGGGTGGCGCAGTAGGTAGCGCGCTCGGCTGTTAAGCCAGAACATGGATGAAGAGCGAACCTCCATATCATAAACTCGACATGTTCTACATGGCGACCGAGCGGTCGGAGGTTCGAGTCCTCCCCCCGGCGCTTCACTTTCAGTTCGAGCCCTCTTCTATCCTGCGTTAAAAAGGGTTTGATATCAATATTTTTTGGAGAAATTCTTATATCCGAGGGAGTAGAGCCAGTCTAGGGGTTCTTCTTTTTTTTCGCCCGTCTCCTTAGGAAAGGGAAGGTGAGAGAGAAAGAGAAGACGAGGAATCCGAGAACTTCCCCGCCGAGGCTTTTTCCGGGTTCTTCTCTGACATTCAAACTTGCTTCGGTGGATCCCTTCGAGGGTATCACCGTCCCGAACGATTCGCCGTCTCCAACTTCCCCTCTTGCAAAAAATGAGTTTTGAACGAATATCGACCAGTTCACAAGAGCTTCTAGTCCTTGCCGCAACGGATAGTTCAAATCGGAAAAAGCAGAAGAAACAAAGAATGCGAGAGGAAAGCATCAGCAGAACCAAATAATTTTCCATCTTTCTCGTCGATAATTCCACGTCCACACAGTCTCGGAGAGTAACCTTTAACAACTTTCTTACATGTAGGAATATATGAATTGAGGAGATGTGAATGACCGAAATCGTCAAAGTCGGGAAGAAAGGGCAGATGACCCTGCCGAAGAAAATCAGAGACAAGGAAGACCTGGATGAAGGTGAACTCCTGGAAGTCAAGGATATGGGAGAGGGCGGGATCTTCATCTCGAAAGTGGACAAGAAAAGAGAGGTCGAGACCGCGTTCCGCCTCCTGGGAAAGGAGACGGACTTCTCCGATACGGAGGACGTCGTCGACTACTGTCGGAAGGTCAGGTCGGAAGTGATCGACGAATGGAAAGAGTCCTCATAGACACCAACGTGATGATCGTCGGCGCCCGAGACTACGACG
>Ga0207421_10003650_pt1 | contig 18218 bp, 18 predicted proteins | sample SodLakKL_010_SED_4_FD_187542 | JGI IMG/M metagenome (GOLD analysis project Ga0207421, IMG submission 187542) | Alkaline sediment microbial communities from Lake Tanatar, Kulunda Steppe, Russia - 8KL_010_SED (SPAdes) (version 2) | ecosystem: Environmental > Aquatic > Non-marine Saline and... | reverse complement strand
ATGGATGGTATGTATCGTAAGTTCCATGAGACTGCCCATAGTTGTGCCGAATATTATGCCGGTGTCATGGGAATCAACGTACCAACAGCGGTCACTTGCGTGAAACCCTCCGGGACCGTGAGTCAACTTGTGGACTGTGCGCCCGGACTCCATCCGAGATTCTCGCACTATTACATGCGGCGTATTCGGGTAGCATCGACAGATCCGATTGCTCAATTCTTGATTGACCAAGGCGTTCTGGCAAGTCCGGAGAACGGGGAACAATGGGAAACCTGTCGAACGGTGGTATTTCACTTTCCGATGAAAGCTTCACCAGGGGCGACTGTCACGGAAGACATGACAGCTATCGCACAGTTGAACTGGTGGAAAAAGTTGAAAAAATTTTACACCGACCATAACCCATCCGTAACTATTCACGTTAACGAGAACGAATGGCCTAAGGTCATGTCGTGGATCTGGAACGAATGGGACATCATTGGTGGTATTACGATGCTTCCGGCAGACGGTGGACACTTCCAACTGATGCCGTACGAAGAAATTACGGAAGAGGTGTATTCGATGGCTTGTCAAGGATTCCCAGAGATCGATTGGTCCCAGTTCCCGGCTTACGAATCAACAGACAAAACGACCGGCGCACAAGAGTTGGCATGTGCCGGAGGAGGATGTGACGTATGAAGCTACTACAACTGTTGACCGTACTTTTTATTGGACTGAAGTTGGCTGAATACATCGATTGGTCGTGGTGGTGGGTCTTGAGTCCCACATGGATACCGGCGATTGTCTTTCTGGTCATCCTTATATTTTCGTTAACGATATATATAAAAAATGATTAGGGGCGACAATTTCTGGATAATGGGCCACGATGAGATTTGGAAACTTGAACTTATAGTGGGAATACAGGAGGTGGTTAATAATGTCGAGCAAAACGAAAGAACAAGAAGAAATACAAACGAACCCATTTCTCGATTGGGCGAGGATCGTACGACGATTACACTCGCATAAGGATACCGTCAAAACAATTAAGTGGTGGCGATCTAAAAAGGCGAAAGAGATCTGGGGTACGAAAGAAGCACGTCTGAGACGCAATGCCCTGAAAGAAATCCTGAAGAGGGGGTGATGTATGTCTTTTGAAGTACGAATAGAAGAAGACCGAGGGGAACGTGTGAATGTCTGTGTTACACACAACGGATATCAATGGTCCTGTATCCCTTTGGAACGAGAATGGTCTCAGGTAGCGAGGCTTATTAAAGACCTCGAAGTATATCTTATAAAACTGGAGAAAGAAGAATGCGACTCCTCGTAGACGGGGATGTTCTCTTGTATCGCTTTGGATGGAGGGGACAGGAAGATTTCGATTGGGATGGTGATGGAGATCTTACGAATTTCATTCCGGATGCGGATGAAACTATCGAGGAACTCCACGAATTTCTGGAGCGGCTAAAGTTTGACTGTAGCTGTTCGTCAGTCCGAATCTGCCTTTCTGGACCCTCCAAGTCCATCTTTCGATACGAGATACTCCCGACATACAAACACAATCGCAAGGACAAGGTGAAACCGCTGTTGATGGAGCGGCTACGCGAGGAACTTGTGAATAATTATATGATATTCCAGAAGGATGTCTTGGAAGCTGACGATTGTTTAGGCATCATGTCAACGAAACGCCCGAACAAATACGTCATCGCGAGTATCGACAAAGATCTCATCCAGATCCCCGGTTGGTATTTCAACTGGGACAAGATGGATGAACCTGAGTTCGTGGATCTCGAGTCCGCGAATTTCTTCTTCTGGAAACAAGTGTTGATGGGCGATCCCGTTGATGGGTTCTCCGGATGTCCCGGTATTGGTGAGAAACGAGCAACCAAGTTGATCCACCAAGTCTGGGACGAACCGGAAGAGGATATCTGGGCAACCATCGTCGATGCTTACGCGAAAAAAGGTTTGGAAGAATCGTATGTGCTCACACAGGCCCGAGTAGCGCGGATCTTGAGGGTTGAAGATTGGGACGAAAAAAACCAAAAACCTATCCTTTGGACACCTCCGAAAAACTCGTCGGAAACGTCCGAATGACGCGGGTTTTACTTCTGGTTGCACAAGAAAAGCCCGAGGAAGGAAATAACTTGAGATACTTACGTATATCTTGAGATTAACGTAAGAGTACGTAAGACTCACCTATCGTTTACACTACAGTATATTGAGTAGTAACGATAGGTTTAACTTACGGAGGACATAAGTATGCAACATATACCCACTTATTCCAAAGACTTGATTACACTTCTGAACGAATATTATCCCGAGCGATGTCCTAATACTTCCATGACCGAAAGGGAGATATGGACTTACGCAGGGAAACGTGAACTCGTACGGAACCTCAAGCTTCTTCTGGAACGACAACAGGAAGAATACAAAGTAAAGGAGACTTAAGATGTGTGAACCGTCAACTATCGCTATGACTACGATGGTTTTAGGTGCGGGAGCAATCCAACAGCGCAGACAGGAACGGGAGATGAAAAGTCAACAGAGGGAAGCTGAAGAACGGATGAAGAAATACCGTGCGGCCCAACGTAGACGTGAGTCCGAAGGGACCGGCCCAGGTGCGCTGAAAATGCGACCGGACATGGAAGATGAAACCTTAAGGCAACGTGGTATGGGCGTACGAGGCCTTACGATTCCGCTGGGCGGTGGTGAAGGTGGACAAACAGGAGTTAGAGTACCGCAGTAATGTCTGACATCGATATCAAGGCCCGATATGAGGCTCTTCACAGTCAACGAACAACTCATTTGAATCGGGCGCGGAATTGCGCGAAACTTACGATCCCCCACCTGTTACCTGAAGAAGGCCACGACCACAACCGTGAGATTCCCTATCCGAATCAGGGGTTTGGCGCACGAGCGGTCAACAACCTGTCGTCTAAACTTTGGATGACCGTCCTTCCCCCAGGCTCGACTTTCTTTAAGCTTTCGTTGTCTGCCGAAATGGAACAGGAGATCCGACAGACGGCAATGGAAGAAGTATCCGAAGCTGATATCATGTCAGGTCTCGCAAACATTGAGTCCATGATTATGGACCACATCGAGAACAAGGGTATACGCACTCCCTTGTTCGCGGGTATTCGCCAGTATGTTACGACCGGCAACGTATGTGTCTACGTTCCGGATAAGTCAAACAAAGATCCCCATCATCCGTGGCACAAGAAAGGCTATGGTGCGAAAGTATTTCGTCTGGACCAGTACGTGGTCGTCCGGGATGCGACCGGAAACCTCGTGGAACTGATAATCAACGAGAAGATTTCCTTTGCGGCTCTCCCCGAGGATGTCAAGCGAACCCTCGCGGCACAAGTCGGCAAAGAGTATGACTCAGATACGGAAGTTGACCTTTACACTCGTATTCTTCGGTCTACGACAGACAAGAAAAAGTTCAACGTAACCCAGGCAGTCGAGGATTACACGCTTCAGGACCGTAACGCCGAATATGACCATGACAAACTTCCGTGGCTTGTGCTTCGGTGGTCTCAGGACGGTGATTACGGTAGAGGTCCGGTCGAAGAATACTTGGGAGACCTTGCGGCCTTGGACAACCTTACGAAAGCAATGGTTGAAGGTTCCTTGGGTTCAGCCAAAGTCGTGTTCCTGTGTGATCCGAACGGTGTCACCAGGCCGGTCGATCTTTCGAAAGCAAAGAACATGGACTTCAAGTACGGTCGCGAGGAAGATGTTACGGTCCTTCGAGTCGAAAAGGCAAACGATTTCTCGACCGCACTTCAAATGATCCAAGCGATTGAACAGAGACTATCCGAAGCATTCCTGATGCGACAGTCGGTCCAACGCCAGGCCGAGCGAGTAACGGCAGAAGAGATCCGGTATATGGCACAGGAACTCGAGGATGTCTTGGGTGGTGTCTACAGTATGATGTCACAGGATCTACAGACACCGCTCGTACGTTTGGTCTTGAACCGGCTCGAGGGTGATGCGTTCCCGAGACTTCCCGAGGGGACGATCCAACCTGTTATTACGACAGGTCTTGAGGCATTGGGAAGAAATCACGAGCAACAGAAGCTTCGTGCGTTCTTAATGGATGTGACGGAAACTTTCGGACCGGAAGTCGCCGCAAGGTGGGTCAATGCCGGTGAGTATATCAAACGTGCCGCAATCAATATCGGCATCGATACGGATGGACTCATTAAATCCGAACAACAGGTTCAACAGGAGATCGAACAGGAGCGACAGGCACAGATGGCACAACAAGCCACAGGACCGGTCGCCGGGGAAATGGCTAAAGGCATGGTAAATCAACAACAAGAAGGAGGAGGACAACCAATATGACGGAAGAGACGAAAGCGACAAGTGGTGAACCTGAAGAAATGAAAAATCTGTCGGAGTACAACCAGACGACCGCGTCGAAGAAGACGACTTCAACGAAAAATAAAACACCGGCGAAAAAGACGAAACCCAACAAGGCCGGTAAAGAAACCGCCAAGAAGAATGACAAGCTTACGGTGTATCGATAATTATGGGTGAAAGTGCAAGCGTACAGGTCGGTAATGAGGATCGAACCTCGAACCCGAGGGACGATTCCCATCAACAGAATATCGACCAAAATACTGGCGAACGAACCGGACAACAGGAAGAACAACTGATTGCCGGTAAATACAAGACTCAGGAGGATCTTGAAAAAGGTACACTCGAACTGTTGAAGAAGCAGGGTGGTGACCTCGAGCAGATCTACAAGACCCTCGAATCTGGTAAGAACCCGTTCGAGACTTCGACGAAAGAAGAAGAAGAGACAAAAGAACCGGACGGGATGAAAATCCAGACTGACAATACCGGTGAAGAAAGCCGTGAGGAAACCAAAAAGACCCTTGAGAAGAACGACCTAAATATCGAGGAATTCGAACAGGAGTTTCTCGAGAACGGGGAACTGTCACAAGAATCTTACGACAAGCTGACGGAAGTTTTCCCGAAGCAGATGGTCGATAATTACATCGAGGGTCAGAAACTACAGGCACAGCAATATCAGAACGAGATTTTCGATGTCGCGGGTGGACAGGAGAATTATGCCGCGATGGTCGATTGGGCTTCGAAGAATCTCTCGAACGAGGAAATCAAAGAGTTCAACGATGCCGTGAGTTCCGGAAGTAAAGCACGAGCGAAACTCGCGGTTCAAGCTGTACAGCAAGCCCATCAAACGAGTTCTCCCGGCGGGAACTTGCTCGAAGGGGACCGGGGTGGATCTTCCGGATCTCCGGGTTATCAGTCAAAAGAAGAAATGCTGGCTGACATGAAAGACCCGAAGTATTCGAAAGACCCTGCGTTCCGAGCAAGAGTTCAGGAGAAAGTCAGGAATTCCTCAGTAATCTAAAATTCCGGTTTGATATCGGAAGTTCCCTCCGAGGTTTCGACCTGGAGTGCCACCTTAATTAAGGTGAGCTAAGTAGGCTTACCGTTGTGCCACACATCGAAACAACGGAGGTTCTGGAGGGTTGTCCGAGCGTGTAGCTAAAAACCCTCTATCCCTTCCAATACGAAAGAGACACAAAAGGCCCGACTATCGGTTCCGAGGACACCGAGACGAGCGGACACCCTTGAGGTGCGCGATTTCGTGACAGAAGGCCAACCAAAGGAAATTACACCAAATACAAAAAAGGAGACTTAAGAAGTAAAATGAGTAACGCAACTCCGAGCCGCTTGGGTCAGGAAAATCAGTCCGGGGATAACCTTGCGCTGTTCCTGAAGATCTTTAGCGGCGAAGTCCTCGCTAAGTTTGAACAGAAGACCATTATGGATGGTCGGCATTACGTACGAAACATCAGTCATGGGAAGTCGGCTTAACGGAATGAATTGGGCCGACTATAAATACTCCGTAAATTCGGGGAACTCCTCAAATAAACTCCCAGAGGACAATCCCGAGCCAAGCCTGTGCAGTACGCACGAAGGTGTAGAGACTGGACACGGAGAACCCATAAAATCCTGTAGTGTATGTGGTAAATCCAAAGAATCGAAAGACTTCTACAAGAAGGACCGTAATGGAAGACGTGATACCACTTGTAAATCCTGTAGAATTATCACTCAACGAGAGAAAATTCTGGGGATTACGAATAAAGAATATTGGGATCTCTACCATAAACAGGATGGTCGTTGTGGAATCTGTCGCAGACGTATTTATTCCAAAAGATACAAAAGGTTCTGTGTTGACCATGACCATAAAACCGGAGAAATCCGGGGTCTATTATGTCACAACTGTAACCGTGCGATAGGAATGCTCCAAGACGATCCGACAGCAATTGAACGTGCTGTCGATTGGGTTAAGGGACAGTCCGACACCTCCGGTAACGGAGGCAAACTGTAGCAATTCCCGCTCGTGGGTAACATCGGGTCCGAGTACCACACTCCGGGCGAACAGCTTCTGGGTAAGCAGGTCAACCATGCGGAACAGGTCATCGAACTGGATGGTCTGCTCGTTTCCCATGCGTTCCTTGCCCAGCTTGATGAACTGATGAATCATTACGATGTGCGTGGTGTATACTCGAGCAAAATGGGCGAAGAACTGGCGAACGTGTTTGACATGAACGTCCTTCGTCAGCTTGTGCTGGGTGCCAGGGCAAGTAATGCGCTTGATGATGGTGATGGTGGTACTGAGATCGAGCATACCGAACTCGATGACAACGACATCGATACTAAGGCTAAGGCCTTTATCGAGTGTCTTTTCAACGCCGCCGAGGAAATGGACGAGAAGAAAGTGCCGGAAACCGGTCGTTATTGCGTCCTTAAGCCCGGACCATATTACACGCTCGTTCAGCATATGAATTCCGGAGGTCTTTCTCCGATTCACCGGGACATCGGTGGTCGCGGTAGTTATGCTGAAGGTGAAGTTGTCCGGATTGCCGGGATCGACATCCTGAAGTCCAACAACGTGCCGGATTCGGACTATAGTGATACTACCGAAGATGGCATTGTTGACGACCGTCACGACGTTGACGCAAGCAATACCCGAGGTGTCGTATGGTATCCGGAAGGGTGCGGTACGCTGAAGCTGATGGACCTCGCGTCCGAAGCCGAATGGCAGATTGAGCGGCAGGGATACCTGATGGTCACTAAGATGGCTGTCGGACATAAGTATCTCCGGCCCGAATGCTGTGTCGAGATCAAGCTCGATACAGAATAATAAATAGCACTAAAAGGGGAATCTCTGGATGATGGAGGTTCCCCTTTTTTTCGAGAGAGGTAATATGGGAGATAACAAATTTGAAATTCTCAACCCGACAACCAAACTGGAAGCGGTCAATACGCTCCTGTCGGTGATTGGGGAGTCTCCGGTAAACACTCTGGATGATTCCCAACTCCCGTCAGTATCTATTGCGAAAGACGAGATCGAACGTGTCTCCCGTCAGGTTATGGTTGAAGGGTTGGACTTCAACACGGAAATAATGGAACTATCGCCAGACGAGGACGAGTATATCCATATTCCCGAAGGGGTCTTGAGGGTTGAGCCGGTCGATTGTACCCGGAACATTGTCTGGAGAGGGGACAAGCTTTATGACAGAGACTGGAACACGTACGGATTCGATGATAACCTCGAGGTTCGACTGACCAAAGGGATTTCTTTCGAGGATATCCCAGAACACGTACGCCAATATATAATCCTCCGGGCCGGTCGGATCTTTCAGGATCGAATGGTAGGTTCCGAAACGCTCCATCAATTCACGAGAGCAGACGAACAGGACGCACGTCTTCGCATGTACCAGATGGAAGGCGCAGACATGGAGGAAATCCGTAAGGTCACTTACGAGGTTCTTTCGGAGGGATTTCATTTCAACACGGACGTTGGGTATAAGCTTGAACCTGGAGTTGAAAAGAGACTCTTGACAAAGGTCAAGAATCGATTTCAGACCATAAATGAAGTCTCTTATCTCACCAAAAGTGACCTCGTGGAGATCCCCAAGAACATCCTGTCGATAACTCCGTACGAGTACGGAAAGAGCGTGGTCCCGAGAGGACCGGTCCTGTACGATCTGGACAAGCAGACCTTCAAGTTCTCGAGTCCCGTCAAGGTTAACATCGTATGGCTTTTTCCGTTCAACAGTATCCCTAAATACATCCGGCAATACATCCGAATTAGGGGAACCCGGAGATTCGAACGGAAAGTCGGATACCCTAAAGAAATGCTGTCGTATTCGGAAGAGGACGAAGTACGCGCCCGAGCAACGATGTTTCAGGAAGACTCGAGATACGGAGAGAATAACTTCCTTTATGATAACCCTGTAGGTAGGTGGATTTAATGGGTGGTCTTATTCAACAGACGATACCCGGACTGTATAACGGTGTCTCTCAGCAACCTCCTTCCCTTCGGATTCCGAACCAAGGCGAGGTACAGGAGAATGCCGTTGGAGACCTGGTCCGGGGTTTATACAAACGTCCTCCGACCGAGTTTATTGACAAACTTGAGGACACCATAGATATCGATTCATTTGTACATGAGATTAACCGGGACACTCAGGAACGGTATCTCGTGTTCTTCACGAACAATGCCGATAAACCGATAGTGGTCTACGATCTTATCAATAAAGAAGAAGTAACCGTTAATTACGGACACTTGGATGAAGATCTTGAACTAATAGAAACCGAAGCGGTCAAGGATTATCTGGTTGAAGGTTTAAATGATCTTCTCCCGAAACATCGTATTCGTGCGACCACGGTGGCTGACTATACCATCATTACGAATACGACCGTTAAACCAGAAATGACAGGTATTAAGACAGACTCCCGTAAGAACATTGCGGTTGTTGATGTACATAACTGGTTTGAAAAAGAAATTACAATCAACTTTGATGGCAGTACGGAGAAAATAAGCGATATAGACGAAGATTCTTCTATCGATGACGTAGCGAAAGCTATCGAGGCTGAACTTGATGCAATGGATGCGACTGTGGAACGGTCAGGACATCTTATCCGGGTATCGAAAGGTGGGTCTGAGTTCGACTTGGATCTCCCACATCCGGATATATACGTCCGGTTCCGGTCGGTCCCTAATTACGAAGATCTATGGACACCGACGACTTTCCCGGATGATGATGATGTCGTCCGAGTTCTCCAGAATCAATATGGCGAAGGTATTAATTACTACGTCAGATCCGATGGAGAAAACTGGATAGAGACGGTCGGATTCGACCAGGAATATGAAATTGACCGGACTACCATGCCCCATCGATTGGTGCGTATGGAAGACGGCACGTTCGTTTTCGCGACTATTAACTGGACAGAAAAGGAAGTCGGTGACGAGAACTCCGCACCTACTCCGAGTTTTATCGGGACAAACGTGGAAAACGTCTTTTTTTACCAGAACCGTTTGGGCCTTCTGACCCAGACGGGTGTCGTAATGAGCCGAGCGGATCGATTCTTTAACTTCTGGCCTTCAACGGCAATGGAAGTTCTGGACGATGACCCGATTGATATCGGAGTGGCAACAACCGAAATCACGACCCTTCGTGAGGTTCTTCCGTTCAACAAGAACATGCTCTTGAGGGCCGACACGGACCAGTTCATCCTGTCGTATTCTGGCGGGATGCTTTCGCCGCAGACGGTATCGATTGACCAGACCACGAGATACACGACGATCCCAAAATCCCTGTCGAGTACGGTCGGATCGACATTGTATTTTTTCTGCCCGAACCAGAATCACCTGACCGTGCGTGAATACTTCGTTCAGCCGGATTCGCTCGTAGAGGATGCCACGAACGTGACGAAGCATGTTCCCACGTACATCCCGTACAGCGAATATGTGGAAATGAAAAGTGCCTCCATGATGGATGTGTCTTTTCTTCTCACAGGTGGCGAACGTGATGTCCTGTATGTCTATCAGCATTTTCATCAGGGTGACGAAAAGGTCCAGAACGCATGGTCCCGGTGGAAGTTTTCTGATGATATTATTGGTATATCCGTTATCGGGTCGAATCTCTACGTGGTTTTTCAGGTGAACGGAAAGAATCTGTTGACCAGAATAAGCCTGAATGCGGAACCGAGAGATACCTTTCACTTGGATAAGAAGGTTCGTTTGGAAGGTGAATACGACGGTGATGCGGATGAGACGATATTTGAACTCCCGTGGGTTGATCCGGATACCGATTGGAACATTGTCGATCCCGAGACCAAACTCGCGTTGACTGATGTTCAAAAGAATCCGAATTCATCACTTGTTGCCGTTCCGGGAGACCATTCGGACAAGGAATATGTCCTTGGGCAAACCTATGAAATGCTCTATGAGCCGACCCGATGGTTCGTAAGAGACCAACAGGGCAACAGTATCATGGGAGTCCTCAAGCTTCGGTCGTTTCTCGTGTCTTTTACGGATACAGGGTTCTTCAAGATCCGGGTTATCTACAGGGGACGAGAAGATAATCCATTCGATATCAAGATGAGCGGGTTCAAGCTTGGTGAGTCCGGATTGGATCAAGCGAACTTTATCGATGACGAGCGGAGATACTCGATTACTGGTGACACGAACAAGATGAAGATTCAATTGAGAAACGACAGTCATCTATCATCAATTATCCAAACGGTAACTTATGAAGGATTTTTCCATACCCGTGCCGAAGTCGGCTGAAGGAATAGTCTTCCCGTATAAGGGAGAAGACTTAAGATATTTCCGGATGAGGGACATGGATTACCGGGAGACATCCGTGTCAACCGGTCACATGTTCCCTCTCCAGATTCTCAATAAATCAATCAAACAATCCGAACACGTATGGATCTTGAGGCCGAAAGACACTATCGAGGCAGTCTTCGGAATCAAAGACCATCCGAACAACCCTTATACGGGAATCCCGTGGTTGATAGGATCGAAAGATATTTCATTATCACCAATACAGTTCATCCGGATTGCTCGAGATTTCATCGATGTCTTCTCGAGCAAACACCGGTGGCTTGTAAACCTGATACTTGCCGAATACACGACAGCTATACGTATGGTGGAACTTCTGGGTTTCACGGTGTACAAGATACACCCTGTCCAGATTTCGGACGAACAGTATTACTTTTTCACTAAATATAACGAGGAGGTCACCTATGTGTGAACCGAATGCGATGATGGCTTTGTCGATGGGATCTCAGTTCCTTGAGCAGGGATCTCAGGGACGACAGGCACGAGCGCAAGCACGGGCGACCGTCCGGTCTCTTGACCACCAGATCGAAGGTTTACGGAGACGACAGAGGGAAACCGACCAGGATGCCGACCGGGAGATCCTCGAGCGCAGACGACAGCAGATGCGTCACGAGGGAAAACTCCGGGCCGCATTCGGGGATGCCGGTGTGGTAGGACTGTCTCCCCAGCGGGAGATCCACCAGACGCGGCAGAGGTACGCTGAAGATGCTGGGACTGTAGATATGCAAAGGAGACGAGCGCATACACAGACCCGAGCGGAAGCGGCAGTCGCCGGTCAAGAGGCTGAAGATCGAATAGCCTCCATGAGACAAGCGATTCCCCATCCGATGGTGTCGTCTCTAATGATTGGAACGTCAGGTCTCGAGGGATATATGGCGGGACGGACACTTGAACGAAACATCTAACGATAACTCCGAGGAGTACAAATGGCACAGAGAAGAACACAACCGTTGTCCGAGCGGACTCCGGTAGATCAAAGAGAAATATTCCGGTATCGGCCACAGACCGAACCGATGGCACGTCCCACCGCGCCTTCTCCCGAGGGAGTAGCCGGTGGTCAACGTGCGGCCCAGTTGGGACAGGCGTTACAAGGGATTGTTCAAGGGGCCGGTCAGTTCGCCCAATTCCGGGCGCAAGAAGACCAGTATTTTGAACAGGAAGGCGCACGTCTCGCCCAGGCCGAAGAAGAACTCCCTGAAGATTCGCCCGAGGCCAAGATTTCCGGGTATATGCGAGTTGAAGGGGAAGCGGATGCCCGTAGGGATTTCCGAACGGATACGCTCGAGTTCGCCCGGAACAACATAAACGCGGACCCGGATGAATTCCGCGAGGGTCTCGAGGCACTTGTGGATGAATACGTTGCCGGGAAATCTCCAGAGTATGCCGAGGGTTTCCTTCCACAGGCACGAGAGATTCAAACAAATATCCTGAATGAATACCTCGAGACTCAGCACGAACAGATGATTCAGAACGGTCTTCATAACGGCATCAAGATCTTCGAGGATGATATCGAGCGGGTACTCAACCGTTCCGAAAGTTGGGAAGATGTCGGCAAAGACCTTCGCAAGAACCTGTCGGATCTACAGGAACACCTGATGCAATTCGGGATTTCCCGAGACCAAGTGTCCGAATCGATTATGAGACACGCGGGTCGAATGGCTGAACGCCGAGGTGCGCCCGAACTTCTGGAGTTCTTTGACGAACCGGATGACGATGGGTTTCGACTGTCGATGAAATATCCGGATCTCGCCCGAGGCTTGAAGCAACGAGCATTACAAGCCCGTGACCAACAGGTTTCCCAAAGGGAAGCGAAATTCGAAAAGAAACAGGAACAAATGGTTGAGCAAATCGAAAGGGACGTTACTGTTGCTCTTTCGGAAATAAACCACGGTCTTAGCCAAGGTACACTTACGTACGATAAGGTTGAAGACGACCTTATGGAACTCAAACGGGAAATCGTTGATAAATATCGAAATCCTCAAGAAAATGAATATGGTATTGCGCTTGACGCAAGTACGATGGAATCGATGTTAGATGGTATCAATGATATTCTCGAACTCGATGGTTTTGCTACAGATTCTGACCAAGATATAAAAGCAAACCTTCTTGAGAGACTCCCGGAACTCCGGACCCGGAGAGATTGGGATGAGTTCATGGCAGATCTTTCGGATAGCAAGGCTTACTTGACTCCTGAAGACTACATGGGTGTTTACCAACAGGGATTGTCTCGTTGGACCTCGATGTCGGACAGGGAAGTCTCCCGGTCGTCCGATTACTTTAATAAACGAAGACGTGATATCGAAAGAATCCTCCGTCAGGAAATGGGTGGGTTCTTTGCCGCATTCGATCTTGAGGATCAACATGAGAACCACAGACGTGCCGAATATTTCAATAGTGAGGTACGTAGGCGTTTTTATGAAGCGCAAGAAGAACACGGTTACAAAGTTCCCATCAAGGAAATCGACGATATCCTCAATGAAATTAAAAAGGACGCGAAAGACGAATTCCCGATGAAAGCCGGGACCACGATAAGTCCTACAGGGACAAAAGAAACGAGAGACCGGACGGAAACTGGTACGACACCGGAAGAGACTCCTGAAGAAGATACTCCGGCAGAGCAATTGGGTGTTCAAGAGTCTGTTGCTGAAGACATTCTTGAGTTGAGAAGACAAATGGAAGGATTTTAAAAACTAAAAAAGGACTGAGGTCACATGATACGATTTGATGAAACTGTACAGTCTCCTGGTACTGAAATGACGGAAGAGACTACAGAAGAAACTGTTGATGAACAAGCGTATCCTTCTGAGGAAGAGATCCACCAACAGTTCGAACAACTTGAGGAACAACCGGTATTGGACGAGTATGACGCTCGAGTCGGTGAAATGCGTGAGGATATCCCGGAAGAGGATGACGAAGTACATACAGAATTCGATCCTTCAAAAGAACCGCATGTACCGAACGAACGGGAAGCTGAAATTATCGAGCAAACTCCCGATTGGGATATTGTTGGTCTCGATCCCTCAAGCGTTTACGAAATGTACGAAGCGGGACGGATATCTGAAGAACAGGTTCGCGGATATACCGCTCGTAAAGACTTTCAAATGAATGGTCTGATGGGAATGCGACCCAGTAGACTTATGACAGGTCTTGAGGAAGGATGGCTTGAAGAACGTGACGCAAGGGCTTACGTGGACTTCCATAACAACCGACCCTTATTCGCGATGAAAGACCTTGGAAAAACCGTCTATGGTGCAGTGAAAGAAGGGCCGGTAAAGGGACCATTCCGTGCTTGGGGTGACCTTACACAATGGCTTGAACACGACAGTCCTATGGCACAATTCGGAGAACACTTGAGCCGACAGGTTGTCGAAAGAATGGGATTCACTTATGACGAGACCATCGAGGAACAGGTAATGAACCCTCGAGTTCATCCGGAAGATGTCTTTAAAGTCACGAGTGAATTCATGGAACAACACCTGACGTGGTTGCACGATATCGATAAAAGGATGTCTACCAATTACACGAAACCTGGAACGATGCTTCAGACAATAGGACAGTTCATGGCGACGTATGCCGGGATTCAAGCGGTAGCCCCTTCAGGTAAGGTCGCAAGTAAACTTCTGAAATCCAGAATATTACGACCACTTTACAATTGGTCTCCAAATACCGCGCGTTTTACAGCGAACCGTTTGGAACATACGTTTGTCAAAGGTGCGATGGCAGACTTTATCGGTATGGAACCGTATGAAGAAGGGTTGTTTGACATGCTCTCCGAGTGGGACCGAACGAGCCAATCGGTACTTGTAAATGCCTTTAAGACTGACCCGAGCAACCCTGCGGCAGTCGAACGTGTCAAACAGGTTATCGAGGGAACTCTCATGGGTGGCGCGGCTGAAGCAGTATTTGCCGCATTTCGCAGGGTCTGGAGAGGACATTGGGCAAGTCATACGAACCCGTACGAAGCTGTCGATGAGATCGACAATATGGTTTTGCGGAATATCGGTGAGGACTTTCTCAATGAAACAGACTCGCTTTACCGTATGAAACGTAGAGATCCTACGAATCCATATGGAGTGAATCCACAGGAACGTCCGTTGGCTGATGTTCGAAAGAATTATCATACCAAAAGCCGTATTCAGGTTCGATATAAACTCGAGGGTGAAAAAGGATACCGTTCGCAAGGTTTCGAATCTGAAGACCTGTTCGACCAATGGCGCAGGGAAAACGCCGATAAACTGACGGATGTCCAAAAAGGATACACTCGACAGGATCGCGGAATTACTGTCGAGTATAAAGTAAAAGGAGATAAGAAGTACCGTTCGAGATATTTCGATAACGAAAGGGAATTGGAAGAATGGTACAAGCGGACTGTCAATCCTGAAAATGACTTCGAGTCAGGGCTTTTGAGGTCTACAGAAGGTGCGGGTTCACCGAACCTCATCCGAAAGACTGTTGATAAACCGGTAAATGAGAAACAACCGTGGGAACTGACGCGAAAAGAGTGGCGAAAGAATCCCCAGGCACGTCCTGATGGTGCTGTAAAAGAGGACCATTTTGTTGCCCCTGCGGGTAAGCCTGCAAAGTGGAAAAACGAGGTTGTTGACCGGGAGCATTACGAAGAGATCCAGAAGGCAGTCTCTCGAGGTGAACCGGTCCCGGAAGATGTCTTGAGAGATTATCCGGATCTTTTCGAACGGGTCTTCGGTCGTCAACCGGGAGACACACTTACTCCAAGACCGACTGAAGAACCAACCGTCACCTCGAGGGAAACCACAGACCCTCCACCGGATCGAGCGAGGGAAGTATCTGACGGTCCTCATATAGACGCAAGGAAAGCAGAACGTCCGGAACCGGGGAAACCTTATGGTAAACGAGTTCTGAAGGAAACGGACGAGGACGAAATATTCCAAGATTCACTTGCTCTTTTGGATGGTCGTCTCCCGAGTCCTGAAGGACAACCGTTTCTCGAGAGAATGAATATTCCTGATGCTCACCTTCGTATTGCGGAAAACATACGATCCTTGCGCGTTCCGGATATGTACCAGATGGGTGTTGCGGATGTCAGATCCCCGAGACCTGTCGGCGCACATATTCCCCGTGCGGCTCAGGAGGAAAAGGCGGCGAATGAACTTGCAAAACTATTGAGTGATAAACCTGACCGAGTGATGAAGCGATTCCGTCGATGGATGGGTCATTCAGATGATATGACTGCAAGAATGTATGCAATGAGGGATTATCTTGGTGGATACTTGAGAGATATCGACCAAGCTTCAAAAAACTTGGACCAACTTTCGCCGGAACAGGTGGCTGAATTAGGACACCATATGAGTAACATACAGGAAATTGTATCAATGGTGTATGGTATACGCTCGAGTGCCGGTAGGAACTTGGATGCTTTTAAGGAAATGGAACCGGTCTTACGGCAAACGCTCGACCTTATAAGACACGCTAAGAATCCCGCAGATAAACTGAAACTTACGAAACAGGCGACAGGAGGTGGTAACCTGTTCTTACGTACATATCTTGAATATGTTCAGGGTGACCTGTTGTTCAAACCAATGACCCAGATAATCAATATGACAGGCAGTTCTTTAGCACTTTTGAACGAAAGGTTAAAACGGTCAATTGGTGTTCGACTTCATGCCCGTAAAACCGGGGTTCCTGAATTCAAAAAGGAACTTGAGGCCCAAAATCACGGAGCAAGAGTAGGTATTATCGAAGCCTTAAGGGTTCCGGGGTTTAACAAAAAGAATTTCTACAAACCTCAATTATGGGGAAACATGTGGAAACGAGCGATGGAAGAGGATAAAGAAGTCGGTTCTGTCTGGAGAGGCATAGCGACCGGAAGACATCAGTTGGACCCGAAAGCTAAGACGACCGGACAGACGGCACACTCCGGGTTCAAAGAGGTTGAAAGAGGCGTTGGTTCTATACTTGATGATTGGGGTCTCAACACATCTCCTTGGCATAATTACGCCCGTATGACCTTTCGAGGTCTCTGGCAATTGCCATTTCTCCCATTTCGAATGTTAACAGGTGGTGATGAGTTCATCCGAAGCATCGCTCATTTTCAGGAGATACATGCACAAACCGCTCGTAATTATGTACGAAAGGCCCATAAAGAAGGCTGGGACATGAGTGATGAAGCGATACGTAAGGATATAGAAAGGCAACTTGCGTCTTCTACGGAAGATCTGTGGGTTGCTGGAAGAGAAAAAGGACGACAGGCGACCTTTACCGAAGACCTTGCTAAAGGTTCAAGAACGAAAGCGGCGAAAAAAGGCGAGGAACTTTTGAATACTACAATGGGCCTTGTCTTTAAATCACAAGCCGTTCCTTTCTATCGAGTCTTGATTAATCTTTCGAAATACACGGGACGTAATTCTCCCTTGGGAGTTTTCTCAAGAAGACAAAGGGATAAAATACGTGCCGGAGGTATCGAAAGGACTGAAGCAATCACCGGTATGGCTGGGGGAACCGCACTTCTTGTTTCAGGTATTGCCTTACATCGCATGGGATATCTTACCGGACGTGCGCCCACGGGACAAAAGTCTACTTGGGACAACGTCGGTAAACAGGAGTATTCCTTTACGACTCCTTCGATGGATAATTACATCGGTTACAATCGATTTGACCCTGCGGCTACTCTTTTGATGGCAGGGGCCAATTTATCCGTAGCTTATGATGAAATGTGGGAATATCTGGATGAGGAACCGGACCGTCGGGTCGTTGGAGATCTTATGTCCCCGGTAATGGGTGTTATCTCCGACCCTATCGTTCAAAAGACCTTTATGGAAGGTATGACATCTCAACTCCAGATGATTGCCGATTTTGACCGTTCAAGCTGGGGGAATTACTTCGTACGGCAATTAGATATGCAAGCCCCTGGAAGTACAACACTCAAATATTGGCAAGAAATGCAGGATGAGGTCTTACGGGAAATGGAGACTGCAAAGGACGTTTATCTCTCCCGTGTCGATTCTGCCGCTCGTCTCCCAAGACGACACAGTTGGTATGGTGATATACAGAAAAGAGATCCCGATTGGCCTTTTCCCGGTGCTATCCGTCAGAGAATTCGAAAGGACGATCCCGTGGCCGAATGGTGTCTTGCGTTGGGTATCCCTATGGACCCTCCGAACGATTACATGACAATAGAAGGACAACAGGTTCAATTGACACCAGAAGAAAAAGATAGGTACATGCAACTTATCGAGCAACTTCCGGTACAGGAGAAAATGACGGAAATGGTCGAAAGTGAATACTTTAAAAACCTCATCCCTGAACAGCAAGAGAAGGTTCTTACGAGAATGAGGGACCATGCAAGGGATATAGCACGTAAACACTTTATCGCAGGGGAAACTCAAATTCAGGATTACGTGATACGCCAGTACGAAGAAATGGAAAAGGTACGTAAGGGTATTAAAGATCCTGACTACAGGGTTCCTCCGTCTATTGCGGACTTTGTAACGGATTAACTTATGATTGAAATAACGATAACACTTTTGCTCCTTTGGGGTCTCTTCAGTATTCCTCACATAGGAGATTAACGAAATGGAAATGAACTATG
>Ga0207421_10003647_pt1 | contig 18225 bp, 12 predicted proteins | sample SodLakKL_010_SED_4_FD_187542 | JGI IMG/M metagenome (GOLD analysis project Ga0207421, IMG submission 187542) | Alkaline sediment microbial communities from Lake Tanatar, Kulunda Steppe, Russia - 8KL_010_SED (SPAdes) (version 2) | ecosystem: Environmental > Aquatic > Non-marine Saline and... | reverse complement strand
AGTATATCGTCTATTTCGCGCGAGATCGATCGAATCAACGCGTTGGTGCTCTGGACCGTCTCGGCGCTCTCCGACACCGTTGCGGATATACGCTCAGCGCGTTGCTGCCGCTCCCTCGAGAGGCCGGTTACGTTCTGAACGCCGGCGTTCATCTCCTCTATCGAGCTAAACACCGTGTTGATACTGGTAGCTTGTGTCTCAATATCCTCGGCTAGACTACGAACTCTGGCGTCGATGCTCGAAACCGCTTCACTCGAGGTGGAGATGCTGCGGTCAAGCGTGCCGAACTGTTCTCGAATGCTCTCTATGTTCTTTGAGATTTCGTTGAGCGCGGAGGTCGCCTGTTCAGAGCTGCTTCCGAGGCTCTCCTGCAACTCGTGCGTCTGAACAACGGCTTCGCGCACGGCGCCGAAGAACTCCGAGACCGCATCGCGGACCCGGTTCACGTTTCGGCCGAGCGAAGCCAGCTCGTCCTTGCCCTTAATCTCGGAATGCACCTGGAAATTGCGCTCCGCCATCGCCGCTATCAGCTCTTCGAGGGCGAACACACGGCGCGTGATGCTTCGCGCGATGAGCAGAACGAAGGTAACCGCCGCCACGGTTACCACCGCGGCAACGATCAGCGATAACCGCAGATTGTGCGCAACTACCGCCGCTGAGTTGGCCGAGGCCGCCGCCGCCACCGAGTTCAAGGTATCGTCAAGGAACTCGCCCGATACCGAGACCGCCTGGTCGATGTTGCGCTCTATCCGCCCAAGCGTTAGGCGCACGTTTCCGTCAAGCTGCTCGCCCTCGAGCGAGTGCCGCAACCTGAGGATACCGGGCACCACGTGTATATCGGGCAGGTTCATCTCGAGTACCTGCCGCACACCGCTCTCGACGTTGTCTAGACCGCCGGCGGTTACCGACCCCCAAACCGACTGCATGCCGTCCATACGCCGTTGCAGATCGGGGTGCAAACGTTCAAGTTCAGGGTGATTCGCAAGATGCTCCATCGCAGCGTCCGCGGTTTGACGCCGCTCGCTGAACTCGTCAAGCAGCGGGCTGATGTCTCCTGTGGCGTACATCAGCCGTTGCATCGTCTGCATCATTGCGTTCGTTTCTCGTAAGGCTACTCGGCTCGCATCGAGCACTCCCTGCATCGCGCGGGCGGTCATAACGGTGTTTGCGAGCATCGCGATACTCAGCCCGAAGCCGAGTACTAGCGCGAACACAGCGAGATTGAGTTTGTTTGAGAGCTTCATGACGCGCTCATCGTATCGGTCTCGCGCCGCAAACGCAAGTGAAGGATGCGCAAGAATGCACGCACCGCTTCAACACCGCTTCGGTGAACGTAGCTTAACCGCTGCGAGGATCGAGGCGGCAGAAGCCGTGCTCTTCGGCCCCGAGCGCGGCGTTAAACTTGGCGCTCATGTTCTGAAACGCGATCCACGCGGTCAGCGCGGTGATCTCATCGTCGCTGAACTCAGTGCGGAGCGCGGCTATATCGGTGTCTCGCAGCGAAGCGCACCGCTCGGTCATGGCCTCGGCGTAACGCACCGCTGCACGCTCGCGCTCGCTGTACAACGGGCTTTCATCGAGGTAAGCCAGTCCGGCGGCCTTCTCGGCCGCGCCGCTCGCGCGCAGGTAGTTGTAGGCGTTGAGGTCCACGCAGAACGAACAGCCGTTCAACTGCGCAATTCGAATCGAAACCAGACTGCGCAACGCGGTATCGATCGGGTAGCGGCGGCGCTGAAACGCACCAAGCGTCGCCAGCATGCCCCAAAACGCGCCCGGTAGTCGCCCCCACAACAACGACGGAGCGAGCACTCGCCCGTACTTCCGCCGTTGGCGGCGCAGAAACCACCTGATGTGCCACGGGTACTCGGAAAAGGGCTTCGACGGTAGGCGCGCCATGTGTCACTCCTCGGTACTAAGTTGCATCGACCCAAGCAGCCCAAAGGTACCGCCACGGAGGAGCATCGGCAACGCATCTCGCGACACAACGCACAACGCGTAACGCGTAACGCACAACCCGTAACGTTGACACGCAGGTGCCGGCGGACTACCCTACCGACACAACTGTCTTTCAAGGAGCTACCTCGGGTGCAGCGCCGGCCGGCACGTTCGCGGGTATTGATATGGAGCGTTCTCTTCGCGTTTGGAGCCCTGCTCATCACTCCGGCCCCGGAACCTTTAGAGGCGGGGGTCGGATCCTGTAGATTGTTAATCATCGACAGCGACGACGGCGAGCCGTATGCGTCGTTACGGATGGCCCTGCTTTCGGAGCTCGAGCGTCTTGGATGCGGCGAAAACGCCGATCATCTCTTCGAGCAGATAGACTACCATAGCATCAACAACGAACTCGGGCTCGCGCGCCGCATCTGGCAGACGAGTTCGCCCGAAGAGTACGACGCGGTCGTGATCCAGGGGACGATCGCGGCTATCGCGGCGTACGAGCTTGCTTACGGGCGGTCGTCCCCCACCGTCTTTTTCGCCAATGTTACCGACCCGGTCGGCATAGGGCTTGTAGATCAGTTGTCGGGGCCCCCGCCTGCCAACTTCACCGGAATCGCGTATCCGGTTCCGCCGGCTGAACGCTTACGTCTTATCCGCAACGTGTTTCCCGATGCGCGAGATATCGGGTTGATTCATACAGATATGCCGCAGTCGGTCTCGTACAACCGTAGGCTCGAGGAAGCGTTGCAGCAGGAGGAGTTCCAAGACCTCAGGCTGCACCGTCGCGAAGTACCGTTTGTTCCCGGCAGAGACGGCTTGCGCCGCAGCGCCGCGCTTTCGCGCGAGTTTATTGAAGAGCTCGACCCGGTCGTCGACGTTTTCCTAACACCGAACGACCAGTTGGGCGTACACGAGGAGTTCGTGCGGCTTCTCGTGGGCCTCGGTAGCACGCCGGTTATCGCAACCGACGAGTACGCGGTTACCGAAGGCTGGGGAGCGGTGCTTTCGCTGTTCGGCTCCACGGTTGATTCAGGCCGGACGCTCGCCGGCATGATCTACAGCTACCTGAGCGGTAGCTCGCTACAAACCATCGAGCCGCGCGAGCCCACCCCGCAGCTTGTGGTAAATCGAAGAATGGCCGAACGCTTCGAGATAGAGCTTCCCGAGGAATGGTCGGACTTCTAGTTCGGTGGGCCAAGGAAGCGCAATGAGGCAAACCGAGTCGTCTCGAACCCAACACCCCCCGCCTCCTCGCTCGCGCCTGCAGACCCGAATTGTGTTCGCGCTGATTGCAATCCTCATAGTTACGATGTCCTCGGTAGCTGCGGTGAACTACCGATTCACGCGAGACGCCATTCTCGCGGATCTGCAGCGCCGCAGCGAGCAAGTAGCGCAACGATTGCAGAACGCACTCGCGATACCACTCTGGAGCTACAACGAAGAAACCGCCTCGGGCTTCATCGAGGCCGAGATGGCCGACCCCGGAATCATCGCGATTGTAGTTCAGGAACACCGTGAAGGCTACGAGGAGCAAAGCTCCGGTGAGCCGGATGCTGCGCGGTTCTGGATCGCCTACAGCCGGGGGAAGCAACACAACTCGGCACATCCGGTCTCCAGTAGTGCAGCGCTCGAAGCGCATGCCCAACGCGCATACGGCAGCGTCGCGGCGGATATCCACCATCAGGAGCTGCAGATCGGAACCACGCGCGTATACTATAGCGACTCCGCCGCCCGCGCCGAGATCAGGGCGCAGCTTCGCTCCACCGCTGCGGTTACTGCGGTGCTCGGCGTGGCGCTCGCGGCTGCTCTCTCGGTGCTTCTCAACCGCATGGTGGTGCATCCGCTGCAGAATCTACTGCGCGGCATCGACAACGTTGCCTCCGGAGACTATCGCGCCATCGCCGAACGCCACCGCAACGACGAGATCGGCGAGCTCACCCGCGGCTTTGAACGCATGGTAGCCACCGTCGCACGCCGCGAGCAAGAACTGCTGAACGCAGTCGAGGATAAAGCCGCGATGCTACGCGAGATTCACCACCGAGTAAAGAACAACTTTCAGATACTCTCGAGCCTTTTAGGACTGCAGAACGAGAACCTCAGCGAAGAGGCGCGCTCGGCGTTGCAGGAAAGCCGCAATCGCATTCGCTCTATGGCGATGGCGCACGAAAAACTGTACGAAACCTCGAGTTTGGCTCGCATCACGTTCGATCAATACCTGCGAGAGCTTGTCGAGATGCTGCGCGTCAACTACGGCGTTCCTGCCGACACGGTGCGGATAGACACCATACCGGTTGCACTCGACCTAGACACCGCGGTGCCGCTCGGCTTGCTGCTCAACGAGGCCGTATCTAACGCGTTCAAACACGCCTACCACGAGGCACAGTCGAGCATCGTCTCAATCGGCTTGCAGCGACAACACGACGCTGATCGTACACTGATAGTACTAACAATCGAGGACAACGGCCCCGGGTTCCCATCAGGGGTTGACCCCGCCACAACCGAGAGTTTAGGGCTTCGCTTGATCACAGCGCTCACCGAGCAAGTCAACGGAGCGCTCGATATCTCATCGCAGCACGGCGCGCAACTCCGCATCCGGTTTCCGGTACGCTCCGCCGGAGGCACCGCCCCGGATATCGCCCCGGATATCGCCCCGATCGGATAACGCGAAAATCCGTGCAACTCTGCGCATTCCGCTTGCCTGTAACTGTAGCGTTTCAATAAATTGAACACCGATGAGTGCAATCATTGAAGTTCGAGAACTGCGAAAACGCTACAAAGACGTGAGCGCGGTAGACGGCGTCAGTTTCGGGGTCCCGGAAGGCGTATGTTTCGGTCTGCTCGGGCCGAACGGCGCCGGCAAAACAACCACGATCGAGATAATGGAGGGGCTCCTCGACCCAACCGCGGGTGAGGTCTTGTTCCGTGGCCGCCCGATCGACCGACGCTTCAAAGAAAAAGTCGGGATCCAGTTTCAGCACACCGCTTTACCCGAGTTCATAACGGTGAACGAGACGCTGAAGCTGTTTTCAGCGTTTTACCCGCACCCGCGCCCGCTCAACGACGTTGTCGATATCTGTGCCCTCGAAGAAATCATCGACCGCGACAACCGCAAGCTTTCCGGCGGACAGCGCCAGCGGCTCCTTCTGGCGCTCGCGATCATCCCGCAGCCGCAGCTCGTGTTCCTCGACGAACCCACCACCGGGCTCGACCCGCAGGCACGCCGCAACTTCTGGTCGCTGATTGAACGAGTGCGAAGCGAGGGCACCACCGTGATGCTTACAACGCATTACATGGACGAGGCTCAGCTTCTCTGCGACCAAGTCGCGATTATGGACCACGGACGCATTTTGGAGATCGACAGCCCGCAAACCTTGCTGGAGCGTCACTTCGAGGGCGTGGTTGTGCGCCTTCCGAATGCCGACGCCGGCGTGTTGCACAACGGCGCTCGCCTTCCTGCCGCCACCAAGCGCAACAACGGCGCACTCGAGCTTACCACTACACAACTCGACGACACCTTCCGGAGTCTTCTCGACCTCGGTGTTAATCTCGACGGTTTCAGCATTCACAAGCCCAACCTCGAGGATCTTTTTATCAAGCTCACCGGTAGTACGCTTCGGGTCTGAAGCCTGAGGCCTGCGGCCTGCGGCCTGCCGGCCTGCCGGCCGCGTTAGGGGATCATCCGTATGAGAAAGTTCATCGCTTTGTTCAACGCCCGCACAATGGAGTTCCTACGCGACCGCGGCGCGTTATTCTGGAACATCCTGTTTCCGGTCGTCTTGGTGGTTGGTTTCGCGTTTGTGTTCTCAAACGGTGACGACTCGCTGTTCACGGTCGGCTTACTCGGAGACGGAGACGCGCCTGAGAGTTTGCGAGAGCTCGCCGGCATTGAGTTCGTCCGCTACAGCAATTCCGACGACGCACAGCTTGAAGCCGTTACAACGAGACTCCGACAGCACCAACTCGATATGGTGATCGATCTCGATCGCGCCGAGTACTACCTCAACTCCGAGGCGCCCGGGGCCGAGATGCTGCGGCGTCTCCTACACAGCGCGCACGATCCGTCTCTCTCGGAGGTCGGCGCGGTCGACGCGGCCGGGGTGCCCGGGGCGGCCGGCTTCCAGGAGCGGCGCATCACCGGCGCGGCTATTAGATACGTCGACTGGGTTGTACCGGGGGTCATCGGCATGAACATGATGTTCAGCTGCTTGTTCGGCGTGGGGTACGTCATCGTGCGTTACCGTAAGAACGGTGTTCTGAAACGACTCAAAGCGACTCCGGTTTCGGCCTTCGTCTTCGTCAGTGCGCAGGGCGCAAGCCGCCTGGTAATCGTCTTGGTCACGTCGGTCTTTGTGTTTGCGGGTACCAACGCCGTGTTTCGTTTCACGATGAACGGATCCTACGGGACGTTGCTGCTGCTCACCGTGGTGGCGATTATCTGCATGATCGGGATTGGCTTACTGCTCGCCGGAAGGCTGAAAAACGAGGAGCTCGCCGACGGCCTTATAAATCTGGTAACCTTCCCGATGATTATCCTCTCGGGCGTGTTCTTTTCACTCGAGGGCTCCCCCGAGGTACTACAGCGCGCCTCGCTGGCGTTGCCACTCACGCATTACGTGAGCGGTGCGCGAGCCGTGATGCTCGAGGGCGCAGGTCTCGGCGAGGTGCTACCGCACACGCTCGCTTTGGCGGTTATGGCGGTGGTGTTCTGGTTGTGCGCCGCGGCCATCTTCCGCTGGGAGTAGCCCCCTGGGAGTAGCCCGCTTGAAGCCGGAAGTTTGGGCGGTGTAATATGATCGACAGAGTCATGGAAAGGCGTCCTCAGCACGGATTGATTTGCGGCCGCCTTGCCGACAAGATTTCGTAGGGGGCGCACTGCATGCAAAGGTTGCGGAGTTTAGGAATCAACGTTGGCTCATCGAGCCTCAAGGCCGTAATGCTCAACGGAGACGAGGTTGTATGGAGCGCAATTACCCCGCACGACGGCGACGTCGCCGGCGCGGTGCACAGCATGCTATCAAGCGCCGAGATACCTCCCGGAGTCTCTACCCTGGTGAGCGGAAACGAAGGCCGCTACCTATTCAATACCGACAACACCATCGAACCGCTCTGCTTCGAGCACGCGCTTAACTACAAGGGGATTGAGGTAGACGCGGTCGTGAGCATGGGCGGCGAGGATCTCATCCTGTACACCATAAATGCCGACGGCAAGATCGTGAACAACTTCTCCGGCAACAAATGCGCTTCGGGCACCGGAGAGTTCTTTCGCCAGCAACTCGCTCGCATGGACATGACGCTCGCGGATGTTGATAAGGTCCCCGACGACGCACGCGTACTTCCGCTCTCAACACGCTGCTCGGTATTCATGAAGAGCGACTGCACGCATCGTCTCAACAAGGGGCAAGCCAAGAAGAACGACATCGTGCTATCCCTCAGCAACGTCATGGCCGGCAAGGTAATAGATTTCTTAACTCGCGCCAAGATTCGTCGGGGTCGGGTAGTCCTAACCGGCGGCATAACGAAAAACCGACATATCCTGCGCTTCATTCGCGAGAAAAGCCCCGAGGTGGAGTTCATTGTGCCGCCGGAGGCTGCGTATTTTGAAGCACTCGGCGCTGCGGTGCTTGCGCGCGAGAACGGCACGCCGTTTCCCGACCGCGGCTCGCTATTGCGGCCAAGCACCATCGGCTTCGGGTCGCTCGAGGCGTTGAACGACTGGAACAGCCGCGTTACCTATTTCGAGTCCGAAGGCGGATCGGTCCAGCCCGGGCGTGAGTACATACTCGGAATCGACGGAGGCTCAACCACCACCAAGGCCTGCTTGATGGACGCCGAGACCGAGCAGGTTGTAGCGTCACACTACGGCCGGACCCATGGCGATCCGGTCTGGGCGCTGAAGCAGTGCCTTGCAGCGATTCAGGTCAAGGTGCAACAAGACGTCGGCGAACGGCCGATTAGCATTCCGATCGCCGCCACAACCGGCTCCTCGCGCGAGATACTCGGCGTGTTCTTGGAGACTCAGGGCGTATACAACGAGATCATCGCGCACTCGGTGGGCACGTCCTATTTCGACGACGAGGTCGAGACGATCTTCGAGATCGGCGGTCAGGATGCCAAGTACGTACTGCTCAAGAACGGGGTGCCGATAGATTACGCAATGAACGAGGCGTGCTCGGCCGGCACCGGCTCGTTCATTGAAGAAAGCGCACAGGCCGACCTTAACGTCAAAGATGTACGCGAGATCGGCGAGATCGCGCTGCGCTCAGACGCACCGCTGAAGTTCGGCGAGCACTGCTCGGCGTTCATCAACTCAGATATCCGCAAGGCGGTGCAGCACGGCGCCACACGCGAGAACATCACCGCCGGGATCGTCACCTCGATCGTTTCCAACTACCTCAACCGCGTAGTCGGCAATCGCACCATCGGCGCCAAGATCTTCCTGCAAGGCGGGGTTGCCAAGAACATCGCGATCCCGCCGGCGTTCGCGATGTTTCTCAACAAAGACATTCTGGTTCCGCCAAACCCCGAGCTGATGGGGTGCTTCGGCGTAGCGCTGCTTGCAAAGCGTAAACACCAAGAAAAGCTGCTCGACAAGTCCGAGTTCAGCCTGCAGGCCTTGATCAACCGCGAGATCAGCTACGACCGCGTCGTTACCTGCCGCTCATGCGAAAACCTCTGCCCCATTCAAGTCCTCACCGTCAACGGCAACCGTTACATGTTCGGCGGACGCTGCAACAAGTACGCCAATAGCCGTCGCAAGGTTGACGACAGCGCGGTGTTCGATTACGTCGCTCGGCGACAGGAACTCATGTTTCACCACTGTGCGCCCGACGCCGCCACGCTCCGGCCCGCCCGCGACTACACCGTCGGCATTCCGCGCTCGCTTTCGGTGCATTCGCTCTACCCCTTGTACGCGTGGTTCTTCCATGCGCTCGGCGTACCTACGACGCTGTCGGACGACGTCGCGGAAGAAGGCGTAGCGCGCGTTGAAAGCGCCTACTGCTTCCCGGCCGAGATTGCACACGGCGCGGTGCAGAACCTGCTCGACAAGAACGTAGATTTCATACTGCTACCGCATTTCCGCGATATGCCGAGCTACGAGAGCTCGGTTCACGCTAACTTCTGCCCCATCACGCAGGCCTTACCGTACTACATGCGAAAGGCATTCCCCGAGGTATCCGACGAGCAGTTATTACCTCTGGTCGTCAGCTTCAAGTACGGCCTCGAAAAAGCGCTCGAGTATTTCCAGCAGCTTGGAACTCGGCTCGGGTTCAACGAAACCGAGGTCAGGCGGGCGTTCGAGCTCGCGTACGAGAAGCAGCAGGATTACGCGCGGCGGGCGCGCGAGCTCGGAGATGAAGCGCTCGCCGAAGCACGCGCCGCCGAGCGGCCGGTAATCGCGATTCTCGGCCGTCCGTACAACGCCTTCACCAGCGAGGCGAACATGGGGATTCCGCGCAAGTTCACTACCCGCGGATTCTCGGTCATCCCGTTCGATATCCTCCCAATCGGCGAGCAAGATATCTTCCCGAACATGTACTGGTACTACGGGCAGCAGGACATGAAAGCCGCCTCGATGCTTGCGAAGGAAGAGAATATCTACGTCACCTTCATCTCGAACTTCTCATGCGCGCCCGACTCGTTCATTCTGCACTATCTCAAATGGCTGATGGGCACCAAGCCGTTTCTGATTCTGGAGCTCGATTCGCACTCCGCCGATGCCGGCATAGACACGCGCGTAGAGGCCTTTCTCGACATCATCGAAGGCTACCGTAGCAAGCGCGACCAGCTCGCCGAGGAACGCTACGACAACGGCTACCGCTTTGTGAACAACGGGCGCGACCCGCTGCACGTCCACAACATCCACACCGATGAACGTGTCGCGCTTCAGAACAACCCGCGTGTGAAGGTGCTGCTCTCGAACATGGGCGCGCTCTCAACCGATCTGCTCGGCGGAGTGCTCCGCTCGGCCGGCGTGAATGCCGAAGCGCTGCCGGTAGCAACCTTCAAGACGCTGCAGGCCGCCCGTGCGCACGCCTCCGGCAAAGAATGCGTTCCCTCGCACCTGGTGCTCGGCAGCGCGCTTGAGTTCTTCGCCTCGGAGAAGTACCGTAAGGATGAGCTTTACCTGCTGTTTGTCCCGATCACCACCGGTCCGTGTCGCACCGGGCAGTACTACGTTTACTTCGAGAACCTCTTTCGCGACCTACGTTTTGAAAACGTGCTGGTGTTCACCTTGAGCGCCGACAACTCCTACAACGAGCTCGGGCCACGCTTCTCGCGCGATATGTGGATAGGGCTCGCCGCGGCCGATTACCTCAAGGATGTACAGACCGCGCTTCGCGCCTGCGCCGCAGACCCCAAACAGGCCGTGCGGCGCTTTAACGAACTATGGCAGGGCGTAATCGATGAAGTGCAGTCCGATATCGATCGGCTGCTGCCGGCGATTTCGCGTGTGGCTCGGGAAGTCGCGAGAATTCCGCTCGCGAAAAAGCTCGAAGACTGTCCCCGCGTACTGATCGTGGGTGAGATCTATGTGCGGCGCGACGACTTCGCGGTCGACGAGCTCGTCGGCTTGCTCGCGGGGCGCGGCATCGTACCGAAGATATCGGGCGTCTGCGAATGGATACACTACCTGGATTTTGTGCGCGAGTACGAGCTCAAGAAGCGGTTGCGCCTTGAGCCGCTCTGGAAACGGGCGTTCTCGGAACCCGCGCGTAAGCTCGCACGGCTCAAGCTGGAGTCGGCCTGGAAACATCACGTTGAACGCAAGGTGAAACGGGCGCTTGCTCCCGCCGGTCTACTGGCGCCGGCTCCGCACAACATGAAGCGCATCATGGCGAACACCTCGGAGCATTTTCTCAGCCACGAGCTGAACTCCGAGATCGCGGTCTCAACCGGCGTTGCCGCTACCGCAATGCAGGAAGGTTACTCCGGCGTCGTGAATATCTCGCCGTTTGCCTGCCTCATTGGGCGCGTTATCGAGGGCATCTATACCCCCTGGGCGCGCGAGCACAACTACCCCACAATCTCGGTTGAGGTCGACGGCAACATCCTGCCGCCGAACATCGTCAACAAGCTCAATATCTTCATGGTGAACGTGCTGCGGTTCCGCAACGAAACCGAAACCGGTGAGCTCATTGAGCCGGCCGCGGCCCGTAGCGCTTCAACCGATGCCGGGGCAACCGACGGTGCCCCGACCAAGGGCAACGGGAGCGGGAACGGAGAGCGCAACGGTCATGGCGCCGACGACCGATCTGCGGGCCCAAGCAGTGACCGGAGCGACACTCATGACTCTTACGACAACCCGGCCGAGCGCCTGCGGCGCGAGGTTGCCGCCGAGCGGAGTTCCGGTCAAAACAGGTAGATTACCGCGGCGTAGAAGCGGCACGCCTCTATGATCTGCTCTATCGGACAGTGCTCGTCGCGCATATGCGCCAACTCAGGGCTCCCCGGGCCGAACCCGATCGTGGGAATGCCGAGCGCCGTTGAGGCCACCGCGTTTGTGCTGAAGTTCCAGAACGTGAACTCCGCATCCAGCGGAGGTCTCCCGTAGACAGCTTGGTACCCCGCAGCGCACGTCCGTGCCAGCGGATGATCGGTCCCGATCCGCCACGGTGGGTGCACCGGCTCGTAAACCACCTCGTGACCGGTCCAGCTTCTGCGGTGAAGCGTCCCAAACCGCCACTCGGCGCTTGTTCCGTCCACAAGAGCCTCCATCTCGCGCCGAACGGTGTGCTCATCCTCGCCTATCGCCAGGCGCCGATCGAGATAGATCTCACACTCGTACGGGACCGCGTTCAGCGACTCGCTCACACTCGAGATTCGCGAAAGCACCAAGGTGCCGCGCGGTGCGTCCTGCTCGAGCAGCCGGCCGGCGAGTTGCTCTACGCGCGTGATGATCTCCGGAATCCGGTAGACGGCGTTCTCCCCACGCTCAGGCGCGGCCCCGTGCGCCGATACCCCGCGGGTCCCCACCACCATCTGTGCCTTACCCTTGTGGCCGAGCGCTATCCGGTTTGAAGACGGCTCGCAAATCACCACTCCTTCCGGCCTAATCCCGCTTTGCTCGAATACGTATTTCAGATTCTCACCGTCACAGTCTTCCTCCATGACGCTGCAGCTAACGTACACCGTTAAGCCTTCAAGCGCACCGACGCGCTTCGCGAGCGCCGCCGCGTATACCGAGGCAGCCGCCGCAGATTTCATGTCGGCCGAACCGCGACCGTAAAGCATCCCATCGCGTATCACGCCGGAAAACGGCTCCACCGTCCAGTGCTCGGCGTCGTTCACCTCAACCGTGTCGAGGTGAGAATCAAACATCAACACGCGAGGGCCGCAACCCACGCGGCCGATGAGATTTCCCATCCCGTCTACGGTTACCTCATCGTAGCCGAGGTGACGCATCATCGCTTCAACGCGCCGAACGGCGCGTTCTTCGTCTCCCGGGTAGCTTTGTATACCTACAAGCTCCTGAGCAAATGCGAGAATCTCATCCCGATGTTCGTCTACGGCGTCGATGACTGCTTCAATGTGCTTGTTTTTGTCCGCTTCGTTCATAGTGTTTGCTCTCATCAATAGGATCCCAGGCTACTGCTGTGAGTATATCAAACCCTTCCAACTCGACCAATGCATCGGCGCGTGAATCGCTTGCAAGACCGAGTGGTTCCGCGTATCCTTCCCACAATTCCGAATGGGCTAGTTTGTATGATTGATGATGACGATACACCGGCAGCAGACCGGCGCGAGTACCCGGCACGCCCAATTGTCGGCGTGGGGGTTGTGGTGCTCCGAAAAGACTCGGTACTTCTGATCAAACGCGGCAACCCACCACGCGCCGGAGAGTGGAGTCTGCCCGGCGGATCGCAGCACCTAGGTGAAACCGTCCGGCAGACCGCCGCCCGCGAGGTACTCGAGGAAACCGGCGTCGTAATAGATGCACCACAGTTTCTCGAGGTGATCGACGCGATCATGCGGGACGACAAGCATGAGGTGCAATATCATTACACCCTCATCGACTTCTGGGCCGAGTGGCGGTCCGGAACGCCGCTTGCGGCTGACGACGCACAGAGTGCGGAATGGGTTCCGCTCGATCGATTATCCGAGCTTCAGTTATGGAGCAAAACCGAGCAGGTGATTCGTGAGGCCGCGCGGCGGCGCGATCATAGCTCCCCGCGCAGCGGCCTGAGCTATCGCTTGCCGACGTCGTAAGGTTCGCCGGCTGCACGCGGAGCCCGCGAACTCTTTGAGGCAAACGCTAAGACTACAAGCGTCGCTACGTACGGCAGCATGCGATAGATCTCGCTCGGGACGTTGATCGCCTGTAGTACAGGGATGCCGGAGTAGGTGCTCGCGATAACGCGCATCGCAGCAAAAAAGAACGCGGCGTAGAGAATCTTCAGCGGATGCCACTGCCCAAAGATCAAGACCGCGAGCGATAGAAACCCAAAGCCTACCACGGTACCGTCGAAACGCGTTGCAAAGCTCAAAACGAAGATCACACCGCCCATACCGGCAAGCGCACCCGAGGTCAGCACGCCGATATAGCGAATCTTATAGATATTGACTCCGAGAGAATCGGCCGCGTGCGGGTTCTCGCCGCAACTGCGGATGCGAAGCCCAACTCGCGTCTTGTACAACACAATCGTAAGCACGATGAAGATCACAACGCCGATATAGGTGGAGAGGTACGCGCGCGTGAACAGCAACTCGCCGAGCACCGGGATATCGCTCAACACCGGAATCTCGCGGATGCGGTAGTTGCCGCTAATCACGATGCGGCGCGACAAGAATATGGTACGCGCAACGAAGATCGCCAACGCCGGCGCAAAGAGGTTGAGCGCGGTTGCGCTGATGATTTGGTTTGACTTCATGTGAATCGAAGCGTAGGCGTGAAACACCGAAAACAACAGCCCGGCGAACGCCCCCATCAACAACCCGAGTAGCGCAATCACCTGCGGCGGCAATACGGTAGCGTTCTCGAGGTAGCGGATCATCATGATCCCGACGAACCCACCCATCACCATGATGCCTTCCAGCGCGATGTTGATCACACCGCTGCGCTCGCTGTAAAGCGCGCCAAGCGCAACCAGCGCCAACGGCACCATCGAGGCGATCACCAGAGGGAACAGAAAGTAGAGTACGCTCAACGTGTCGCTCATTTGATCTCGCTTCCCTCCTGCAACTCCACTTCCTCGCCGGTTCTCCGCCTGATATAGCCGGCCACAAACTTCTGCAGAAACAGGCTCAGAGCGCTGAAGTAAATGATCACGGCGATGATGATATCGATTATCTCGGGCATGAAATCAAACAGCTGCAGGTAGTAGCCACCTTGCTCGAGGTTTCCATAGAAGATCCCGGCAAGAAACACACCGATAGGAGCGCTCAAGCCCAACAGCGCTATCGCGATGCCGGTAAACCCTTCCTGCAGCAATTGATTCACCGGCTCCAGATGCCGACCCGCCACAAGAAACATGATGGCTCCGGCTGCGCCCGAAAGCGCGCCGCTTATCGTCATCGACAGAACGACGTTGCGTTTCTCGTTCATGCCGGCGTACTTTGCCGCGTCTTTGTTGAAACCAACACTCTTTAGCTCGTATCCAAACACGGTGTAGTTCAAGATGATATGCAGAACCACGGTAAGCGCGATCGCGATGAAGATCCCGGCGTTGATGCTCGAACCCACAAAGATGTCGTCGAGGAACCAGGTTGGGATGAGCGCGCTCGGCTGCGGTGACAACGCGCGCGCGTACTGCTGATTGTAGATCAATTGCTTGATCAGCATCGTGTTCATGTACATCGCGACGTAGTTCAACATGATTGAGGCCACGACTTCATGGACGTTGCGAAACGCCTTGAGAAAGCCCGGAATGCTGCCCCACACCGCCCCGGCAAGCATTCCGCCCAGCAATGCAACAACCCAATGCAGCGGTCCAAGGAATCCCCAGTTCACGCCGATGTATACCGCAGTGAACGCACCCATCGTAAGCTGGCCGGTAGCGCCGATGTTGAACAGCCCGGTGCGGAACGCAAACGCGACGCTGAGGCCGGTGAGAACAATCGGCACGCCGAAATACAGCGTATTTCCGAGACTGGTCATTCCGGCGTTGAACGCACCGAACAGGATAGTGACGAAGCCCGGCAGGGCGTCCGACGGATTGACGACGAGCATGATCACGAGCCCAACCAAGAGCCCGCTCACGATAGCGAGCACACTCGAAAGCGCGCTGATACTCGTGGGCCGATCGGCGATCCTCTTCAGTAGCGTACGCCAAACGCCCGTCATGCGGCGCCTTTCCTTTTGGAGCCCGACATGTACAGCCCAAGCTCGTGCTCGGTAACAACCGCCGGATCAAACTCACCGACGTTCTCGCCCTCGAACATCACCACGATGTGATCGCTTAAGGTCATAACCTCGTCGAGCTCGAGCGAGACCAGTAGCACCGCTTTGCCCTTGTCACGCTCGGCGATGATCTGCTTATGGATAAACTCAATCGCACCGACATCGAGCCCACGAGTAGGTTGAACCGCAATCAGGAGATCGCTGCTACGGTCTATCTCGCGGCCAAGAATAGCCTTCTGTTGATTTCCGCCGCTCATGCTTCTCGCCAACGAAAGCGGCCCGTGACTCGTGCGGACATCGTACTCGTCGATTAGCCGCACCGCGTGACGGCGCACCTCATCGAACCGGAAGAAGCCCCGTGACTGAAACTTCGGCTCGAAGTACTGATTGAGAATAAGGTTGTTCTCGAGCGTGTAATCGAGCACCAGTCCGTGCCGCTGCCGGTCTTCGGGGACATGCGAGATACCTGATAAGCTCCGTTCGCGTATCGAGTAATCGGTGACCTCAACGCCGTTTACCGTAACGCGCCCGCCGGAGGCGGGCTTGAGCCCCACGATGCCATGAATGAGCTCCGACTGCCCGTTGCCTTCGATTCCGGCAACGCAGAGAATCTGACCACGGCACACCTCAAAGCTCACATTCTTAACTACATCAGATTCGGTCAGCGGATTGTGGACGCTGAGATTCTCTACCCTTAACACCGTCTCAGCGGGCCGCGCGGGTGTTTTCTCCACCTCGAAGACCACCTTCCGGCCGACCATCTTTTCGGCGAGCTCATCGCTAGTGGTGGACGCAACATCGACCGTGCCGACGCATTTCCCCTTTCGGAGAATCGTACAACGGTCGGCCACCTGCTGAATCTCGCGGAGCTTGTGCGTGATCAAAACGATCGATTTGCCCTCTTCCGCAAGACGCCGTAAGATCTTCATGAGCTCATCTATCTCCTGCGGCGTGAGCGAAGCCGTCGGCTCATCGAAGATCAGGATATCGGCATCGCGGTAGAGCATTTTCAGGATCTCAACGCGTTGTTGCTGACCTACCGAGATGTCTTCTATCTTGGCGTAGGGATCCACCCGCAGTTTGTACTGCCGGCTTAACGACTCAATGCGCTCGACAGCGCTGTCAAAGCGAAGCAGTCCCCACCTAGTGTCCTCGTATCCAAGCACGATGTTCTCGGCAACCGTGAAGTTGTGTACAAGCTTAAAGTGCTGATGCACCATGCCGATGCCCAGCCTGTTGGCGTCGCTTGGATTACGGATCTTAACGTCCGTGCCTCTAACCCGTATGCGGCCTTCGTCGGGCTCGTACAACCCGAACAGAACACTCATGAGCGTTGATTTTCCGGCACCGTTCTCGCCGAGCAGCGCGTGGATTTCCTGAGGCCGCAGCCGAAACTCCACGTCGTCGTTCGCCTTTATGCCCGGGAACTCCTTCGTGATGTGCTCCATTTCAATCACGTGCTCCACGAGTAACCTCCGGTGTATTCGCTCATCGGCTCTGATTGGGGTAGTCAAAATCCAAGCGCCGCGCACGAAGCGCGGCGCTTTCGACTGAGGCTACGGTTACGGCTGCACCGTACCTTCTTGAATCTCAAGCCCCGACAGATCATGTTCGTCGAAGAACCGCGTCAACTCCTGATAGTTACTCGGCACCGCGATATCGCCTCCGGCGACCGCGGCAAAGATCTCGTTATACGCGGCTTCGTCGAAACTGCGAAAACGCGAGCTCTCCATAGGAAGGCCAACCCCGTCCTCGGTCGCGGTGAGGTTCAGCGTCTCGCCCCCGGGGAAGGCGTCGTTGTAGAAGTCGTCGAGAATCTGCTGTACCGAGACACCGAGCGCTTTCATAGCGCTGGTAATCACTCGGTCGCTGTTGGCAGACTGATCGACGTCGACCCCGATCATCCAGGCGTCTTGGTCTTCGGCGGCGGCCATAACGCTCGAGCCGGCTCCTCCGGCCGCGGCGAAGATAATATCGGTCCCGGCATTGTACCAGCTCTCGGCCTGGCTTTTGTGCGTGTCGCTGGGGTCAAAGTCGCCGAGATACTCGTAACGGTTATCCGGGAAGCTGATATCGCTTCCCAGCTCCTCGGCTGCGTAGTAAGCTCCGGCGACGTAACCGACGCCGAACCGCACAACCGCCGGTACCGCCATGCCGCCCATGTAGCCGAGGTCTGTGAATCCGTCCTTCACCGCGGCGTAGCCGGCGAGAAACCCCGACTCTTCCTCGGCGTAGAACACCGAGACCGTGTTCTCGGCCACGTACGGCTCATAGTCACCACCGTGCGGAGCTCCGTCTATCAGCACAAACTTCACATCGGGGTGTGACTCCTGAGCGGCGTAGATCGCCTCCTCGAACAGGAATCCCGGCGTGACGACAATCTGCGCACCGCCCCGCACCGCAAGATCGATCGCCGAGATATACGCCGAGGTTGAGATCTCGGACGGGCGGTAGTAGCGATGCGAAACTCCGCGCTCCTCGGCGTACTCCACGATCCCTTCCCATGTGCCCTGGTTGAACGACTCGTCGTCGATATCACCGGCGTCGGTGATCATCGCGATCTCGTACTGCTCGGCGGCACCACCGGCGAACAACGGTAGCCCGATTACCGCTATACAGACCAACACCATCAGTAGTTTCTTGATCATCTTTCTGTGCCTCCTCGAATATGTTCCGCAAGTATAACAAGTGGTTACGGCCATTGTATGAGGACTCCCGCGAATCAGCAACAGATTTTGGCGGGTAAATTCTTCAGAATGCCGGGGGCGACGATTACACAGTTTTCGGGGCTGCAACACAAATCGCCGAGCACGAAATGATAGACACTCAGATGTTCATACAGTACATACAGCAGAATAGTTCGCTGTTTCCGACGGTTGAGGGCAGAATCGTAGTAATTCGCTAAAAGGGCTCAAGCTCGAATTGGATCGTGTAGATCGGCTGAGGGG
>Ga0207421_10003645_pt1 | contig 18231 bp, 18 predicted proteins | sample SodLakKL_010_SED_4_FD_187542 | JGI IMG/M metagenome (GOLD analysis project Ga0207421, IMG submission 187542) | Alkaline sediment microbial communities from Lake Tanatar, Kulunda Steppe, Russia - 8KL_010_SED (SPAdes) (version 2) | ecosystem: Environmental > Aquatic > Non-marine Saline and... | reverse complement strand
TACAAGGGCCAGGTATATCTCTGCCGGCAAATCAAGTGGTTCAACCAGCCTTTGCTCCAGTACCGGCTTCTGGCTTTGAGAAGCTTGAGCGCAAACCGTGTAAGTGTTGCTTTCCCAGCCGGGCACAAATACCGATTTAGGCTGCCTGCCGCGCTTTTTGGCCTCCTGCCTGGCCATAACCAGCGGCCCCGTATCAATGTCGACCGCAAGGAGTTCCTGCTTGAATTGAGCAGCTCTGGCCAATGGCCGCCCATCAAAACCAACGACAACAGAACCGCCGTCAAAGACAAGTTCGTCCTGACCGCCAACCTGGTTGACATATGCCACCATAACCAGGTGGTCAGTGGCTCTTCTGGAAAGCATTCCCTCCCTCTGGTGCCACTTTCCAGTATGATACGGCGAAGAGGAAATGTTTATTATCAACTCGGCCCCAACAGAAGCCTGTACCGTAGCCGGGCCATCTTCAAACCAGATATCTTCACAGATATTAATGCCGGTGTTTACCCCGCACACATCAACAATGCTTAAATCTTTGCCTGGTTTAAAATACCTCTGCTCATCAAAAACCCCGTAGTTTGGCAGTATAACCTTCCGGTAAACTGCCTTGACCTGCCCGTCATAAACCACTGCAGCGCTGTTAAAAAGGCTGCTGCCCTCACCATCAACAAAACCGATTACCGCTGTGATACCCCTGGTGGCGGGCAAAATAGCTTCCAGCACCTGCCGGTTTTCTCGAATAAATTGTGGTTTAAAAAGCAAATCTTCGGGCGGGTAACCGGTAATCGTCAGTTCAGGGAAGACAACCATGTCGCAACACAATTCACGGGCACGCTCGATTTCACCGAGGATTATCTGCCGGTTACCGGCAAAATCGCCCACGGTAGCGTTTATTTGAGCCATACCCAGTCTTAATACTGCCATATTCGCTATATAATACCACTAACGCGGGCGATTTATTAAACCCTTAAGCTATCTCCCTATAGAATGGGCAGGTAACGATCCAGTTCATATTGAGTTACCTGAATGCGGTAATTATTCCACTCCAGCTTTTTATTTTCAATAAAAGCATTAAAAGCATGCTCCCCCAGTGTCTTTTTAACCAGTTCGCTTTTCTCGGTCAGTAAAATGGCTTCATTCAAACTGGATGGCAGTGTGCCAATGCCCCGTTCAGTCTTTTCAGCCTCACACATTTCAAATACATTCTCTTCAACAGGCGCCGGCAACTCGTATTTCTTCTCGATGCCTTCGAGCCCTGCTGACAGCATCACTGAAAAAGCCAGGTATGGATTGCAGGCCGGGTCCGGATTGCGAAGTTCAACCCGTGTAGATTTCTCTCTGCCTGGCTTGTACTCGGGAACACGTATCATGTCTGAGCGGTTGCGCCTGGCCCAGGAAAGGTATACCGGTGCCTCGTAACCCGGCACCATCCTTTTATAAGAATTAACCCATTGATTGGTAATTGAAGTAAATTCAGGAGCATGCTTCAACAGACCGGCGATGTAATGCCTGGCATCTGCTGAAAGGTTGTATTCCTCATTCCGGTCGAAAAAGGCATTACTTTCACCTTTGAAAAGTGACTGGTGAACATGCATCCCGTTGCCATTTTCACCAAACAACGGCTTGGGCATAAAGGTGGCATAAACACCTCCGTTGATAGCCACCTGCTTAACAACCAGGCGATAGGTCATCACGTTATCAGCCATGGTGAGGGCATCGGTATAACGCATATCGATTTCATGCTGGCTGGGGGCAACTTCATGGTGCGAATATTCCACATCAATACCCATTTTTTCTAGGGAAAGCACGGTCTCTCGCCGCAAATCGGTGGCCATATCAAGAGGGATCATATCAAAATATCCACCGGAATCCAGTGTTTCGGTGCCCCTGGAATTCTTGAAATAGAAGTATTCGAGCTCGGGGCCAACATAGAAGGTATAGCCCAAATCAGCGGCCCTTTTTAAGGTATTTTTCAATACAAACCTGGGGTCCCCCTGGAAAGGTTCACCGCCGGGCATTACAACATCACAAAACATACGGGCAACGGCGTGCTCTTCCCTGGGCCGCCAGGGCAGCAACCGGAAAGTATCCGGATCCGGCATGGCTATCATGTCGCTTTCATCTATGCGGGCAAACCCCTGAATGGAAGAGCCGTCAAAGCCCATCCCCTCTTCAAGGGCCGTTTCGAGTTCGCCCACAGTAATGGCAAAGCCTTTGAGCATGCCCAGCACGTCGGTAAACCAGAGACGGATAAATTTTACATTATGGTCTTTGACCATTTTTAACACATATTCTTTGCTTTGTTCTTTATTAGACACTTTTTTCCTCCATATAATTTTTTAATTTTAACCTATTTTAGATAGTATTTTCACCTATCTCGCTGGTACGAATTCTTACTGCTTCATCAACCGGAATGATAAAGATTTTACCATCACCGATTTCACCGGTGCGCGCGGTGCTTGTAATGGTGTTTATTATAGTAGCGACATCGCTATCCAGAACCACCACTTCCACTTTTACCTTGGGCAAAAGGTCAACCTGGTATTCTCCTGCCCTTCCCTGCAATGTAAGGCCTTTTTGCCTGCCACGGCCACTCACCTCGGTTACGGTAAGACCAAAGTAGCCATTTTTCTCAAGGCCATCTATTACCGGCCTCAGCTTTTCTTCCCTGATTATGGCTTCTACTTTTTTCATCTTATGCTACCTCCATAGGGCCTTTCAGCATGTTGTGAGAGATCGAGGCCCACACTCTCTTCAACCGGGCTAACTCTTAAACCAACCAGGATGTCCACCAGCTTGCCCAGTATCAGAGTACCGACAAAGGCAAAGCCTCCTACGGCAACTATGCTTATCAGCTGCGTTACCATCAGGCCGGCGTTACCATACAACAGGCCATCGGTTCCACCCACAGCGGCACTGGCAAAAACGCCCGTCGCCAGTGCGCCCCAGATTCCTCCCATGCCATGAACAGCAAACACGTCGAGTGAATCATCAAAATGCAGCTTTTCTTTTAGTAAAAGCATGCCGTAAAAACCTATTATTGAAACACCGATGCCAATGGGTATAGCTGCCATGGGAGTTACATAACCCGCCGCCGGAGTAATGGCAACCAAACCGGCAACAGCTCCGGTTGCTGTACCCAGCAATGTCGGCTTGTTGTGTCGCCAGGATAAAAACATCCAGGTTATAGCCGCAGTTGCAGCCGAAAGTTGCGTAGCTACAAAAGCACTGGAAGCCAGCCCGCCGGACTCGAGGGCACTGCCACCGTTAAAACCGAACCAGCCCATCCACAATATAGCTGCCCCGATCAAAACCAGCGGGATGTTGTTGGGTTGCATGGATTCACCCGGAAAGCCTTTTCGCCTGCCCAGCAGTATAACCAGAGCCAGGGCTGAAACACCTGCGTTGATGTGAACCACGGCACCGCCTGCAAAGTCGAGAGCTCCCAGTTGCTCAAGCCAGCCTCCGTCTCCCCAGACCCAGTGGGCTACCGGAGAATAAATAAACGTAAGCCACAGAACAATGAAAAGAAGTAACGCGGAAAATTTGATGCGCTCAACAACCGCTCCTGTAATAAGTGCAACCGTAATCACAGCAAACATCCCCTGGAACACCATGAAAGCCAGATGGGGAGCAGTCGAGGCATAAACTGAAGAGGGCTCCTGGCCTACTCCTCTCAAACCAAGAAAATCAAGCCCTCCAAAAAGGCCGCTGACGCCACCGGGCGCAAACCCGATTGAGTAACCGTAAGTTACCCACAGGACAGTTACCAGCCCCAGACACACAAAACTCATCATGATAGTGGATAAAAGATTTTTTCGCCTGACCATGCCCCCGTAAAACAGGGCAAGCCCCGGGGTCATAAACATCACCAGGGCAGCAGAGGTAAGCAGCCAGGCAGTATCCCCTGCATTAACCATGAAAACCACCTCCTAAAAACAATTTATGAACTTATTTTAAGGAGTAATTGTTTCCAGAATATTACGTCGGTGTTAAATGCAGGTTAAATCTACTTTTTGCCGGCCAGGTACATGGCTATCGCCCCGCTGACAGCTACGTTTAAAGACTCGGCACGCTCGCGATTGATGGGAATTGAAAAGCGTAAAGTTGAAAGTTGAAGAAGTTCTTCCGAGAGACCTGCTGATTCGTTGCCCAGTGCTAAAACCAGCTTGTCATTTGCCATTTTATCTACAGACCCTTTGGCTTCAGGTGATGTAGCTACCAGACTGTAACCGGCTTTTTTGAGCCGGGACGCCATCTGCAAGTAACCGGCGCTCCTTCTAATCCAGACAGAAAGAACGCAACCGGCTGCCGCCTGGACACACTTTGCTGAAAAAGGGTCGGCACATTTTTCAGACATGATGACACCCGAAAAATCAAATCCTGCAGCCGTTCTGATAAGGGTGCCGACATTACCCGGATCCTGGATATCCTCAAGCAACAGTACCCTGCTTCCGGACTTTTGGGGCAATTGCTCTGAATAACTTTCCAGGGGGAGCCTGGTTACCGCCATAATACCCTGCGGTGTTTTGGATTGAGCGACTTGATCGAACTGTCTCCGGGTAAGAACCCTCACCGGGTAATTACCGGAAACCTCCAGGTCTCCGGTCGCCAGTATCTCCTCAACGGCTCCGGGGTCAACGTCTATTACCTGGCGAATAGCGCGCTCACCCTCAACCAGGAAGAAACCGGCTTCAAGCCGCCCCTGCCTGGAAGAAAGTTTTTTATACCATTTGATGGGCTTTAATACCTGACTCATCCAACTCCAGTCGAACCGATTGTACAGCCATTGAAAGGAGTAACGCAATGGCAGGCCGTGTTATTAACTTTATGAGGAACCTTTTACTGGTCCTGTTTGCGAAAGCGGTAACCGATGTTTCTTACCGTTTCAATATAGGGCTTTTCCAGGTCAACCAGTTTAGTTCTCAGGCGCCGCACGTGAACATCCACCGTCCGGTCGCCACCGAAATATTCATACCCCCAGACACGGTTCAACAAGGCTTCGCGGGTGAAGGTGCGGCCACGGTTGGAAGCAAGGAACTTGAGCAGTTCATACTCACGAAAAGTAAGTTCAAGAAGTTCACCATACAGGTGTGCTTCGCAGCTGACAGGGTCAATAACCAGAGCTCCGCAATCTATCTTATCACTGTCGCCGTTATAACCATTTCCCGGCAGCAGCCGGCACAAGCGCAGGTAAAACTCATCGGTAAAAGCGGGGTAAGCAGCGAAGTCATCTGCCTCTATGGGCAACTTAATATCTTTTAATTTTTCACCGGGCACAAGCATAAGCACCGGCTGGGGCTTCTCCTGCTTTATCATGCGGGCAAGGTTGTTGGCAAGAATATAATTCGAAACCAGCAAAATAACCATTCGTGCGCCGTTAACTTCAATGTTTTCTAAAACATCTTCATTGCCGTGTATTACCCGCGGTTTGAAGCCCCGGTTTTTCAGCCAGTCCTCCAGTTCCCGGGTTTGATGCAAGTCTGTGATTATCGATACTCTGGCCATATCTTATACTTTCCCTATATAAAAATATGAAACGCCTAATATGCATACAGACGGCCGTAAGGCCTTAAAGACCGCGGGTAAAGTTTTTTAAATTTGCCATTCAAAATGCTGGTAGCATCTCCGCCAAAATGGCCGGTATAAATATTAACCAGCCCGGAAAGCTGTTTAATGTCAGCTTCATCCAGCTCGGCTACTCCAACTTCCTTTCCCAGCTGGTAATCTTCAAAATCACCCCGTATATATATGATACCGCCATGCATACCGGTCCCGATATAACGTGAATTATGCTTACTGCCCGGTTCCAGGTTGAGGCCAAGTAAAACCATAACGCCGCCGGCCATATACTCACCGGCAAAATCCTGGGCGGTGCCTCCGACGATAAACACCGGTTTTTTCTCTTTATATTCCTTCATATGAATTCCGGCACGGTAACCAACATCATCACGCACCAGTATCTGTCCGCCCCGGACTGCCAGTCCGGTAATATCACCGGCATGGCCATGGATGATAATCTCGCCGCCATTCATGGTATTACCGCTGCCATCCTGGGCATTACCATAAACAAGCAGGCGCTGACCGTTCATAAATGCGCCCAGGTCATTACCCGGGGTTCCCTCTATAGTTATTTCAACCGGTTCTAAAATATCGGTACCTATGTACCGCTGGCCATGAACATTGAATAGCTCGATACGCTTTACGCCGCGCATCACCGCCTGCTTCACCATCGAGTTAAGCTCTTTATGGGCTATATTTGCCGCATCTATTCTTATATTTTCACTAACTTTGCTTTCCATGATTACCTCCCGGCCATCCTGACTCCTAAGATTTCCAGCTCACTGTCTGTAAGCGATACTCCCCGGAGATGCAAGCGGTTGCCCCGCAGGCTTTCAAGGGCATTTACGCCCAGCCCGCCCAGCATGTCTTTTATTTCAAGAGACCAACCTCTTAAAAGATTATTTAAACGCCGGGCACCGATTTCCGGGTTTATCCGCCTGGTATATCCTGGATCGGTGGTACATATACCCCAGGAGCATTTACCGGTATGACATTGCTGGCATACATGGCAACCCAGCGCCACAAGAGCGGCTGTGCCGATATAAACAGCATCCGCCCCCAGGGCTATCGCCTTGGCAACATCAGAACTGTTGCGAATGCCACCGGCGATAACCAGCGACGCCCGGTTGCGAATACCTTCCTGGCGCAGGCGGCTATCAACACTGGCCAGCGCCAGCTCAATGGGGATCCCGACGCTGTCGCGTATAACCTTGGGTGCTGCACCGGTAGAACCGCGAAGACCATCAATAACCACAATGTCAGCACCCGCCCTCACCATACCACTGGCAATGGCTGATGCATTATGAACTGCAGCAATTTTGACCGAAATCGGCCGGGTATAATTGGTGGCTTCTTTCAGGGCCCAGATGAGCTGGGCCAGGTCTTCTATGGAATAAATATCATGGTGCGGCGCCGGCGAAATAGCATCGGTGCCTTCAGGAATCATGCGCGTAAGAGAAACATCGGCACTGACCTTTTCGCCAGGTAAATGGCCTCCGATACCGGGCTTGGCTCCCTGGCCGATTTTTATTTCGACCGCAGCTCCGGCATTCAGGTAATCGGCAAAAACACCAAAACGACCGGAAGCTACTTGCACAATGGTGCTTTCGGCATAATCATAAAGAGAATGGTGAAGGCCCCCTTCCCCTGTATTCCAGTAGGTTCCGGATTCAGCCGCCGCACGTGCCAGTGAATGCTGCACATTTAGACTTACAGCACCATATGACATTGCAGAGAACATTACCGGTACATCCAGCTTCAGTTGCGGCGGCAGATTTTTTGCAAGGGTATTGTCCGGCCCGACCTGAACGCTGTCCGGCTTTTGCCCGAGATAGGTTGCCAGCTCCATCGGCTCCCGCAAAGGATCTATAGAAGGATTTGTTACCTGGCTGGCATTAAGAAGCAAATGATCCCAGTAAATCTTGTAAGGTTTATCATTTCCCATACCGGTTAGCAATACCCCGCCGGATTCAGCCTGTTTCGTTATGTCATCTACAATTTCGGGCCTCCAGTTGTAGTTGTCTCGATACTCGGAAGTATTGCGTCGTACGCGCAAAGCACCAGTCGGGCAAAAAACCACACAGCGATGACAGCTGACACATTTTTCCGGCCGTGCATAAACTTCATTATCCTGGCTATCAAAATAGTGAGCCTGACATGTACACTGGTTTATACATACCTGGCAGGAAATACATTGCTCCCTGTCGCGCTCAATAATAAACTTGGTTGGCAAATAACTTTTCATTGGCGTCCTTCCTTCCTTACAGCCTCACCGGCACGCCTTTACCGGCCAGGTAACTCTTAATATCGGTTATGGTGTATTCACCGTAATGAAATATGCTTGCTGCCAGTACAGCATCGGCTTTTCCCTTATCCAGAGCCTGGAAAAGGTCTTCGGGCGAACCGGCGCCTCCACTGGCAATCACAGGAACCGAAACATTTTCCGAGACTATCCTGGTAAGCTCGATATCGTAACCGGCACGGTGCCCGTCGGCGTCCATACTGGTAAGCAACACTTCACCCGCCCCCAGTTCCACCGCCTTTTGGGCCCACTCCAAAGCATCAAGCCCGGCAGGCTCTCTGCCACTGTTTATATACACATCCCATCGCCCTTCTCCCGGCCTTTGCCGGGCATCAATAGCTATAACTATGCACTGGCTGCCGAACTTTTCAGCCCCCAGGCTGATTAGTTCCGGGTTTTTCACCGCTGCTGAATTAATCGAAACCTTATCTGCTCCGGCACAAAGCATGCGGTGCATATCCCCGGTGCTGCGTATGCCTCCCCCCACGGTGAGCGGTATAAATACTTCATCTGCCACCTTTTCGACCACTTCAGCCATAGTACCTCTACCTTCGCTAGTGGCCGAAATATCCAGAAAAACCAGTTCATCGGCACCCGCGAGGTAATAACGGGCGGAAAGTGCTACAGGGTCTCCGGCCTTCCTTAAATCAACAAAGCTCCGGCCCTTGAACACCTGCCCATTCATTACGTCCAGACAGGGAATAATACGCTTGTTAAGCACTTTTCATCACTCCACCAGGACATACAGACTTCTTTTTAACTACCGGTTTCTCGCCCAGCCGGGCGATTATGGGCTCACCCCCCATGGGTATCCAGGAAGCTTCAAGATCAGGGCATATCAGCCGAATCGATGCTTCTTCGGATGAAAGATAAAGTTCGCTGCCCCTGACACCTACGATTAACGGGCGTAGGCGAACCCTGTCGGTAAGGCCGATCATCTCCCCTTCATGGGCAATTATGATGGTAAACGGCCCGTTTAGCATCATGGAAGAGTAAACCTGCCTCAAGGCCATGAAAAGTTCTTTACGGCCTCCGGGACTGCGCTCAATATCATCCCAGAAAGGCGGAGCAAATACCCGGGCAGCCATCTCGACCGGCAACCCGTGACGCCGTACCAGAAGATCGATTCCGTAAGCTATTACCTCGGTGTCGGTCTGCATGGTACAGTTATAACCGAACTGCTCCAGGTAACGACTGTTGATGCCATAAGAAGAAATTTCACCATTGTGCACCACGGTCCAGTCCAGAATGGAAAAGGGATGAGCCCCTCCCCACCAGGCATGAGTATTGGTCGGAAACCTCCCGTGCGCTGTCCACAGATAGCCTTCGTATTCCTCCAGCCGGAAATAGCGGCTGATAGTTTCAGGGTAGCCGACGCCTTTAAAGACTCCCATGTTTTTACCACTGGAAAACACATAACTGTCGCTCAGACGGGTATTAATCGTCATTACCTTGTCTACAACAAAATCTGTCTCGTTTTCTTCACTGCTTTTTTCTGCGCCAACGCGTAAGAAATAACGCCATACCACCGGCGGGTTTATTATTTCGGGCAACTGCCGGACGGGTATTTCTTCGGCGTAAACCACGTAAAAATGATCTTTAAGGAAGGCTTCGGTCTCCTGCCTGCCTTTAGATGAGAGAAACATTATATGAAAGGCGTAACAATCTTCATATTCAGGATAGATCCCGTAAGCTGCCAGTCCACCACCCAGCCCGTTACCCCGCAAGTGCATATTGCCGATGGCCGTTGTAATTTTACTGCCATCAAAGCGTTTTCCGGATGTATCCATCACCCCGAAAATTGAGCATGCATCAATCACCTTGCCTTCATTATACGGATTATTGACTCTTGCTAGATCCTTCATACTTCCACCTTTACAAACTAATCCTGGACAATTTTTCCCGGCGTATATCCTCCGGGAGGCAGGCCAGGTTAAAATCTGGGGAAACGAGCTTTTCCTTAAAAGGGCTCACGTCCACTTTATCTTTCATCAGAGAAAAAATAACACCGCTGTATTCAACATCACCGGTAAACACCATGCCCACCACCTGACCGTCCTTTAAAACTATCTTGCGATAGAAATGGCTGTCATGCCAGCAGATTACTTCATAGCCTTCCTCAGCAGGAGCCACGATACCTATACTGGTCATGGCCAGGCCAAAATACTTCAGTGAATTCATCACCGTAGCATTATCATACTGACTCTTGACCCCGGCCATATTCAGGCCGGCTACCCGGCCACCGGAATAAGCGTTGGGCCATATAGGAACCACTCTGTTCTGACAATATATAAAATCATAAGCCTGAGCCGCATCCCCGGCTGCATAAATATCCTTTACAGATGTTTGCATATGCCGGTCAACACATATCCCCCGGTCCACTTCGATTCCGGCACCTTCGACAAGCTCAATTCGGGGCTTAACCCCGATGGCCAGAATAACCAGCTGGCAAAACAAGCGCCTGCCATCATCCAGGGTAATGCTGCCTGCCTTGCCTGGAGCAGCCCTGTCTTTATTGATGGACACCACGGTGCGCCCTGTCTCAAGAGATACGCCCGCCCGCCTCAGGGTCGACTCCACAACAGCCGAACTGTCACCGTCCAGAATAGTGTTTAAAAGCCTGTCTTTCATTTCAACCACAGTTACGGGCACTTCCCTTTTTACAAGAGCCTCGGTAACACTTACGCCGATCAGCCCGCCGCCGACAACAACAGCACTGGTAACAGTGTTACTGTCAAGATAATCATCTATGGATTTAGCATCATCAAGCCGGGTGAAAGTAAATACCCCTTCTTTTTCCATGCCTTTCAAAGGTGGCAAAATGGGCGCCCCACCGGTTGCCAGCAAGAGTTTCTCCCATTTAAGTGTGCCCTCACCATCCAGTGTGGCTGTCTTTGCAACAGGATCTATGCCGGTAACTGATACACCCAGCCTCTTATTAATATTATTACGCTGGTAATAACCAGTGTCACGATAGAGCATTTTTTCCAAAGGCCGGTGATAGGCCAGATGTTCACTGATAAGTGGGCGGGAATATACATGATACGGCTCATCGCTCAAGATTAAAATGCTGCCTTCTTTATCGACCTCGCGTATAGCCTCCAGTGCGCCAATCGCTGCAGCCGAATTACCAATAACAAGGTATTTTACTTTTTCCATAGTTAACCTGCACTTTCCAGTGCCAGCTGGAGAAAGTTACGATACAACTTAAGCCCGGCTGGCCCGCTTTTTTCAGGATGAAACTGTGTTGCCACCAGATTGCCTCTGGCTATAATAGAAGAAAAATCAACCCCATACCAGGTCTTACCGACAATAACCGAGGTATCCCTGGGCATGGCATAATAACTGTGCACAAAATAAAAATCAGAGCCGTCTGTAATACCCTTGAAGAAACGGTAGGGTGAAGTCGAATACACCTGATTCCAGCCCATATGCGGCGTCTTAAAGCCTTCCCTAAAACGCCTGACGGTACCGGGTATAATATCCAGGCATTCCAGCCCGCCATCTTCCTCCGAGGAAGTAAAAAGTACCTGCATACCAACACAGATGGCAAGCATTGGCCGGTTTTGTTCTGCGAGATGGATTATGGTTTTATCCAGCCCGGTACGGGATAAATTATGCATGGTGTCACGGGCAGCGCCCACACCTGGAAATATAACCACCCGGGCGTTTTGTATTTGCTGTGGATTGCCGGTAATCTCCGGGGTATATCCCAGCAGGCGGACGGCGTTGGCAACGCTTCGTAAATTGCCGGCTCCATAATCAATTATGGCGATCATGGCTCGGGAACCACCTGTTCTTCGTCTGCAGCAAATATCAAGGCTTCATTGGGACAATTGGCTACACAGGCAGGTATTTCTTCTTCAGGGCATAAATCACACTTGGCCATGCGTTTCTCAGCCTGATTCTGACGTATGGCTCCATAAGGACAGACCAGGGTGCAAGTCCAGCAGCCTACACAACGTTCTTCTTCACAAATAACCTGGCCACTTTCGCTGTTTCGGCTGAGGGCACCGGTAATACAGGCATGAACGCATGGCGCATCTTCACAATTCTGACAGCGCACTGAAAAGGAAACGTGCTTATCCACCTCGACTCTGAGCCGGGGCACGGGTATGTTGGGGCCTCTAAAGGCTTTTACCAGCTCTTTATGACCGGAGTGGCTCAACTGGCAGTAAACCTCACAGAGCCTGCACCCGATGCACACCTGCTCTTTAACATAAACCCTGGCCATAAATCACCTCTTCTGTAAAATACGGCAAACGTTTACCGTATTTTTATATTAACACAATAATTTCGCATGTGTCAAAAGAACCAATCAGGTTTATGGGTCAGGAATCATCCCCTGCCGGGGGCTTAATATTTCGAAGCACCAATGTCTTCCATGTGTCCGGTAGCAACAAAAGCGACTCTTTCGCAGATGTTTGTTATACGGTCAGCACTGCGTTCCAGGTTGTGGGCAACCCATATCAAACGGGTAGCCCTGCCGATTGTTTTGGGATCTTCGGCCATAATAAGCAATAATTCACGAAAAACCTGATTATACAGATTGTCCACCTCTTCATCATCATCACAAACACGTTTGGCCAGCTCAACGTCGCGCCTTATAAACGAATCCATGGAATCACGAAGCATCTGCGCCGTTCTTTCAGCCATGCGTGGCAGGTCAATAAGAGGTTTAACCGGTGGCTCATTGCCGATCATTACTGTGATTTTTGCAATTCCTTCTGCATGATCTCCGATACGCTCCAGGTCGACAAGGATATTTAATATGGCAACAATAACCCTGAGGTCAACCGCCATGGGCTGCTGGGTGGCAATTAATTCCACGCATTGTTCTTCAATGTCGAAACGTTTCTGGTTAATGTCCTGGTCACCGGCAATAATCTGGTTGGCCAGGTCAAGATCCCTGTTTTTCAGAGCTTCAACCGAGCGCAGGACGGATTTTTCCACCATAGAGCCCATAACCAGAACTTCATCCTGCAAACTTTTTAATGAACGATCATAATTCTTCCTCATTGTCTCCCCCTTTATTAACCAAATCGGCCGGTTATATAGTCTTCGGTTCGCTTATCCCTGGGATTTGTAAATACTTCAGATGTTGGCCCGTATTCTACCAGCACTCCCGAATGGCCATCATCCACCATCAGAAATGCAGTCATGTCTGACACCCGGGCAGCCTGCTGCATATTATGAGTAACGATGACGATAGTATATGTTTCCGACAGGGTTCTCATCAAATCCTCTATTTTCAAAGTGGCGATGGGATCCAAAGCAGAGCAAGGCTCATCCATTAATATAACTTCGGGCTCTACTGCCAGCACCCTGGCGATGCAAAGACGTTGCTGCTGCCCGCCTGATATGGAAAGGCCGGACTGGCCCAGTTTGTCTTTTACTTCATCCCATAAAGCTGCCTGCATCAGGCTTTTTTCTACGATTTCATCAAGCGCCCTGCGGTTACGAATGCCATGACGGCGCGGCCCGAAGGCAACATTGTCATATATCGACATGGGAAAAGGGTTCGGCTTTTGAAAAACCATGCCTATTCTTTTTCTGAGCTCAACCACGTCCACGCCCGGCTCATAAATATTTATGCCATCAAATTCCACCAGCCCATCAACACTGGCTCCGGGTATAAGGTCATTCATGCGATTAAACACCCTTAGCATGGATGATTTACCGCAACCAGAAGGGCCGATAATAGCGGTGATGGAGCTGGTATTTACCTGTAGCGTGATGTCTTTAACAGCATGAAATGAACCGTAGTACAGGTTCATATGCTGCATGCGAAGCTTGCTGGAAGCGTTGCCTGAATCTGCCTGCCGGCTATTATCATCTGTGGAACTTTTAAAAATTGAATTCATATTCATAAACAACTACCTCTTACGGGTTTTCATGCGAATTAGCGCAACAACAATATTAAAAAACAGCACCATTACTATTAAAACAATGGCCACGCCCCATTTCACGTCCGCCGGCATGCCCGGCACATGAGCCGAGACGGTATACAGATGATAGGGAAGAGCCATAAAACGGTCGAAGGGTGATGACGGCAATCCCGGGGTAAGAAATGTTGCCCCGACCACCAGTATGGGCGCCGTTTCTCCTGCAGCCCGGCTCATGGCCAGAATGGCACCGGTAAGAATACCCGGGGAAGCAGAAGGTAAAACTATGTGGCGGATAGTCTGCCATTTGGAAACACCGATCGCAAGCGCACCTTCGCGATATTCGCGCGGCACGGCCATTATGGATTCCCTTGAAGTGGTTATAGTCATTGCCAGTGCCTGGGCAGACAGGGTCAGGCTGGCGGCAATAAGCGACATCCCCAGATTCAGCGTAAGTACAAACACGGCCAGCCCGAAAAGACCGAAAACGATGCTGGGTACGCCAGCCAGATTTATTATTGCCATGTTAATAAGGCGGGTAATCCAGTTATTGCGGGCATATTCGGTTAAATAAACCCCCGCCATCACCCCTACTGGCAGTGAAAATATAATTGTACCCAGCATCAAAAAAACAGTGCCGATGATTGCCGGGAATATACCCCCGGCCCTTCCTGCCTGTGAAGGCGGTTGAGTTAAAAACTCCCAGCTGAGAGAGCTGTAGCCGTTGGCTATCATGTATACCAAAATGAATATGATAGGAGCAACAACAAGAAAAACAGCTGCAACAAGAATAGCCATTGCCATATGCTGGGTCAGATATCTTTTTTTAATCGATGAACTTCCCATATTTTATTCCCGTGCGAACTTGCGTTTCTGTACTTCCAGAACACGTGCCGCTATCAAGTTTACAAAAAGAGTCATAACAAACAGAATAAGCCCAATGGCAAACAAAGCCTGGTACTGAGGCCCGCCCTGAACCGCGTTGCCAATTCCGGAAGCAATGGCCGCCGTCATGGGCGTCATCGGGTCCACCGGAGAAACGGGCATGGCAAGCGCCCCCCCGGCTACCATCAACACCGTCATAGTCTCGCCAATGGCCCGGCCGACACCAAGCATCACAGCCGCTGAAATACCCGAAAGGGCCGAGGGCACACTCACATGCCAGATGACCTCCCACCGGGTGCTGCCAAGGCCGTAAGCAGCCTGCTTGAATTCATCCGGAACCGCCCTCAGGGCATCTTCGCTCACACTCACTATTATGGGCAAGCTCATCATGGAAAGCATTATGCCAGCTGTCAGGCCGGTGAGGCCGGTATTTAGATTAAATAACTCTCTAACCCATGGTGAAAGCAGCACCAGGCCGATAAAACCCATCACTACCGATGGAAACCCGGAAAGCAGCTCAACCAGCGATTTAACCACATCGGCCACTTTTTTGGGAGCTACTTCTGCCAGATAAATGGCAGCGCCAACTCCAACCGGAACAGCCAATAGGGTCGATATACCCGCGACCCACAAAGTAGCCACAAAGAAGGAGGAAATGCCAAAAGTAGGCGGCTCGGAGACTGGATACCATCTGGTGCCAAAAAGGAATTCATGTATGGGGGTTTCAACCAGTGCCGGCAGTCCCTGCCTGAGCAATATAAAAAGCACCCCCAGCAGAACTATTATGGCAAGAACACCGTTTAGAAATATTACCTTTTCGATGATACGCTCGCCCCAGCGCGGCCTGCCTTTCAGGCTGGAACCGGCACCTGTTGCAGGCGAAGAATTAAAAAACGCCATGACTATTTAACCCGGTTTGTTTTACAGATTTTGCATGGCTGGTTGCTTCATAATACATTTCATGCTTCATAAAATCTTAACTGCAGTTTGATATTTTACCTTTTAAATATGCTGTTTTACCAGTAGCCGGTTGTCATTCTTATGACAACCGGCCTTTTTTATAATCAGAAATCGGTCTAATTTCTATTTAACCGGTACAAAACCGACATCTTCCACCAGTTTCTGGCCCTGATCGGAAAGGGCAAAATCGATGAATTCTTTTATAAGCCCGCCAGGCTGGCCATCGGTGTAGTAAAACAAACCGCGAGCTATCTGGTAGGTATTATCCAGGGCTGTTTCCATAGATGGGATAACCGCCTCACCCTGCGCGGTTGTCTTCACCCCCAGTGCTTTGACGGTGTCGTCCAAATAGCCAAGCCCGATGTAGAAAATGCCGTTTGGGTTCCCTGCTACTTCACTTACACCAGCAGAGGTCGAAGGTAAAAACTGAGCACGCTCCCCATATTCCAAATCTCTATCTTCACCGGCAAGGCCCCTCATCTGAACAACGGCTTCTTTAAAGTAAACATGGGTGCCTGAGTTAGTGTCGCGCGACAGGACTACAATTGTTTTGTCATCACCGCCAACTTCGCTCCAGTTGGTTATTTTGCCGGAATAGATATCGGAAAGTTGCTGGATGGTAAGTTCTGAAACCGGGTTGGACGGGTGGACTATCACCGCAATGGCATCCGTCGCAACCCGTGTTTCGACAACATCAACTCCGGCACCGGCAGCCTGGTCAATTTCTGAATCCCTGATAGACCTTGAAGATTGACAAATATCGGTAGTCCGGTTAATTAGAGCGGCTATGCCCGCACCCGAACCCGGACCGGAAACCGAAATATTTACTCCCGGATACATGCTCATGAATTCTTCAGCAAAAACAGTAGTTACCGGTGTTACCGTATTGGAACCGGTAATATCCAGAGCTCCCGACAGGGCGCCATCTTCTTGAGGGTTACCATCACATGCTGTTACGGAAAATACCAGAGACAGGGAAAGAAGAAGAGGCAGTATCACCTTAATTTTATTCATTTAATTGTTCTCCTTAATTATTTATATTATCGGCTTAACTTTTGAGTGCCGGTTTTTTGCAGGCTGATTGCCTCATCCGGTTGCCCGGACAGGTAGGTAATAACTGCTTCAGCAGTAACCAGGTTGGTTGCCAGTGGCACGTTATGCACATCGCAAACCCTGAGCAAGGCAGTGATATCCGGCTCGTGCGGCTGTGCTGTCAGCGGATCCCTGAGGAAAATTACCGCCTTGCAGGTACCGCTTGCCACCAGTGCGCCTACCTGCTGGTCACCGCCATGAGGGCCGCTCAACAGCAACTTAACCTGCAAACCCGTGCCTTTCATGATAAGTTCACCGGTACTGCGAGTAGCCACCATGTTAAACCGACTCAATGTAGCTTGATGCTTGGTCGCAAAATCAACCATGGTCTTTTTCATTGAATCATGGGCTACCAGGGCAATAGTAATTTCTTCCAAATTTTTGCCCTCCTTTCTTTTTTAACTTTTTCATTAAAACCATAATAACAGGCCAAAATTAAGGGGCAATTAAGGAAATGTTAAGATTGTGTAAAAGTTTTTTAGCGGGGATAATTTTTATTCTATAATGGCAGGGTAAAAGAAATACAGGTACCCTTGCCGGGAGTGCTTTCTGCCCAGATTTTTCCGTCATGAGCTTCGATAAGATGCCTGGCTATTGCCAGCCCCAATCCAGTACCGCCTCCGGTTCGGGATTTGTCTATTTTATAAAAACGTTCAAAAATACGCTCCAGGTTCTCAGGGCTGATTCCTTTGCCTGTATCGCTAACCGTAACCAGCAATTGCCCGTCTTTGAGGCTGACTGAGGCCTCCACCCTGCCACCGGGAGGTGTAAACTTGGTTGCATTATGTAAAATATTCTGTAAAACCTGTTCTATTTGACCGGCATCAGCCTGGACTTCCAGTGGTTCATCTAAAAGACAGCAGTTAAGTTCAAGGCCCGCCTTTCCGGCAACTGGTTTCATATTTTCAACTACGCGTTCGACCAGGGCGGAAATGTCTACAGGTTTTTTTACAAGTTTTGCTTCACCGCTCTCTATGCGTGCCAGAGTCGACATTCCGTCAACAATCTGCCCCAGTTTTTCAATTTCGGAGTGCATCTGGGCCAGGAAATCACGTGAAACCCCTGTGTCATCAATAGCACCGTCTTTCAGAGTTTCAGAAAGCAAACTGATAGAAGCAACCGGCGTACGCAGCTCATGGGATATATTGGCTACAAAATCCCTGCGGATAGCCTCCAGCTTCTTTAAGCGACTGAGGTCCTGGATTAGCACCAGGCACCCGGGTTCGCTGACCAGCGGGCTGACTAACAGGCCCAGATAAAGCCTTTTTGAGCGTAGATCAATGTATTCCTGTTGTGATTTTTTAGTCTTCAAACAGCTTCTTACCGGCCTGTCCAGTTCATAATCGCGGACCGTTTCAATAAAACTCCGGCCGACGGCTGTTTCCGGGTCGATACCCAGTATATGCTCGGCTGCCTGGTTAATAGCAGTAATACAGCCTTCCCCGTCAACAGCAATAATGCCGTCTCCCATGCGGGAAAGAATGAGATTGATCCGGTCACGCTGGCTGGCCAGATCTTCGAGTGCATCCTGCAATTTGTCCGCCAGTG
>Ga0207421_10003644_pt1 | contig 18236 bp, 24 predicted proteins | sample SodLakKL_010_SED_4_FD_187542 | JGI IMG/M metagenome (GOLD analysis project Ga0207421, IMG submission 187542) | Alkaline sediment microbial communities from Lake Tanatar, Kulunda Steppe, Russia - 8KL_010_SED (SPAdes) (version 2) | ecosystem: Environmental > Aquatic > Non-marine Saline and... | reverse complement strand
TGCTGCGTCGACGTTGCCGAGGTAGCCCGCAGCGTTGAACGCCTCACCGCTAATCGCTTCGAACTTGCCGAGGCCGGCAAACAGCATCATCCCACCGATAACCAATCGGAGCAACACCGCAAACAGCCCCGAAAGCGTGTGTGCTTCACCTTCGAGTGTAATGCCCGCAAACGAACCGCCAAACTGTGTTTCAGCTTTCGTTGATGCTGTGATCTCCTCTATACCAGTCGAGCCAAGGGAGTTGTATAACACGTAGATTTTTATCCAGTGGGAATACCCACAATTGGATTTCCATACCGCGAGACGCTGTTGCATCGAACGGTATGACTTTACTTTCAGGCTGAGTATGGATGCTATGGATTTCACGACCACCGCAGCAACGCGGCGCTCAGTCCACGAGTACCGTGAGGAGCCTATCGAACAGTCGACGCTGGATACGATCTTTGAGACAGCCACACTTGCGCCCTCTGGCTACAATCTTCAGCCGTGGGAGTTTCTCGCACTCCGCGAGGAGGAGACGAAGACCGCACTCAAAGAGGTCGCATACGATCAAGAACATGTCGTTGCCGCCGATACCACCGTCGTCATTTTAGGAAACACGGATTTGATGGCTCACGCCGAAGTTGTCTTCGATGACTGGCTCGACAAAGAGTACATTCCAAACGAGGATGTTCGAGCCGCGCTGCTCGAAAACGTCGAAGGGATGGCCGAGATGCCAGAAGCCGAGCGCCGGATCTGGACAACGCGATCGACTGCGCTTGCAGCGATGACACTCATGTATGCCGCGTGGGAACAGGGCGTCGCAAGCTGTCCGATGGAAGGGTTTGATCCCGATGGACTCGTTGAGACGTTCGACATTCCTGCTGGCTATGAACCAGTGATGCTCGTCACGCTCGGCTACCCCGCTGAGGAAGCCGCTGATATCGAAAACGAACGGAAAGGTCGACGGCCCATCGAAGACGTGGTCCACTATGAGACTTTCGAGCCTCGTACCGAAACGACGTTAGAAACACCAGATAGTAGCCAGTGAACCGCCTCGAGGCACTCGCCTTGTTTATCTGTAGAAGACCACACCTTTCAACGGCGTTAAATTCAGCCTCATCGTAACGCATTTGTGAACCAAACCGCGATCCTTCATATCATTGGCACGGCTGCGATCGGAGCCGGCGTGTTCGTATCGGGTACCGAACTCACCGTTGGGTTGTTACTTCTCGGAGCGATCTTCATCGCCGCTGGCATCATCTTCGCTCGTCGCAAGGGGTCTGCATCTGAGAACTGACCATCTCGCACCCAAGAGTACAACCAGACGCCCACCGAGTGGCTCTGTCGTTCATACTGGTGACAAACGCACGTTTTTCACTCCTCTCGGAGAACTTGCGTGAAGTAGGGTTCTGTCTGTACATCGATAGTGATCTCTTCGATCGAGTCGACGCTTCCACACCGACAATCCGGCGGCTCTCCCGGTTCAGCAAACACGGTCTCACACCTTTGGCAGACAAAGTATCGTAAGGCCAGCATACCATTTGTTGGAATCGAGTAGATAAATGAGCTCTGGGCGGCGTCATCGCTTGGCCAGACGCGTGGGCTCCACCGCAGATTCATGCGTATACAGAATCTACGTCAAATATGGATACAGCCGTCGTCTGGTTTCGAGATGATCTTCGCGTCGACGACAATCCGACGCTCGCTGATGCTGTTGCTGCGGCCGACCACATCGTTCCAGTATATGTCGCTGACCCGCGACGGCAGGCCACGACCCAGTACGGAACCGACAAGCGGGGGCCGATTCGGGCTCGGTTCCGCCGCGAAAGCCTGCTGGACCTTCGGGAATCGCTGCGCGAGCGAGGCGGCGAACTGCTGGTTCGGACCGGTCGGGTCGAAGACGCGGTCCCAAAACTCGCCGAGGAGGTCGGCGCCGAGGCCGTCTATGCACAGACGAAACCAGCAACCGAAGAACGAAATCGAGAGTTCGCAGTCCGTGAGTCGTTGCCCGAGGACGTCCGCTTCGAACGACGCTGGACACAGACACTGTACCACCTCGATGATCTTCCGACGCCGTACGACCGGATCAACGATACGTTCACACCGTGGCGGAAAGACGTCGAACAGCAGGCGGAGGTCCGTTCGCCCGTCGACGCCCCCGAGACGGTGTCTGTTCCGGAACTCGATGTCGACCCCGGCGAGATCCCGGCACTCACGACAGCCAGCAGCGAGCCACCGGCCGACGAGCGTGCTGTCCTCGACTTCGAGGGCGGCGAGTCCGCGGGCAAACGGCGGCTCGAAACGTACATCTGGGAGGGCGATCACCTCCGAGAGTACAAACAAACGCGCAACGGGCTTTTGGGAAGCAATTATTCGTCAAAATTCGCCGCGTGGCTCGCGGCGGGCTGTCTCTCGCCACGCCGGATCTATCGGGAGGTCCAACGCTACGAGGCTGAGCGCGTCTCCAACGAGGATACCTACTGGCTCGTCTTTGAGTTGCTGTGGCGTGACTTCTTTCAGTTCCAGTTTCTGAAACACGGAGCAGAGTTTTTCACGCCGACTGGCATCCGAGGGGTTGAAAAACAGTGGAGCCACGACCACAAGGCGTTTCGACGGTGGGCCGAGGGCCGGACGGGCGTGCCATTTGTCGACGCGAACATGCGCGAGTTGAACCGGACCGGATACATGTCGAACCGTGGCCGCCAGAACGTGGCTTCGTTTCTCGCCGACGCCCTCGGTGTCGACTGGCGGTGGGGTGCGGCCTACTTCGAAGAACGGCTCGTCGATTACGATGTGGCCTCGAATTGGGGCAACTGGGCCTATCAGGCTGGCGTCGGCAACGACTCGCGGGACAACTACTTCAACGTCCTCTCGCAAGCGGAGTACTACGACAGCAACGCCGAGTACGTCACCACGTGGCTCCCCGAACTCGCCGAGCTCCCGGCCGAGTACGCCCATCGTCCGTGGCGGCTGGACGACCGAGAAGCGGCTGCCTACGATGTCGACCTCGGCGTTGACTACCCACGGCCGATGATCGACATCGAGGCGCGATACCGTGAGCTACAGAGTCGCTGACCCGCCAGTTGCGGTTGTGTTCGACCGACGATTGCACTATTTGACTCACCTCGCGTGGGTCGACACTGACAGTTGGTGACAACAGTCACGACTCTCTGTCTCGGTTTCATTTCTGTCAGACTGTGCCGAAAATATAAACGACGGCAACACTAACGGACATTCATTAACATATGTATGGTCTCACAACGTAGCGAACAAGCCCTCTTCGACCGCTTCAAGCAGGCGGCTGAGAGCTACAACGTCGACGTACAGCGGGTCAAACCCCCAGCAGTAACCGAGACGATTGAGTCGCTGCTGTCTGGGCCGACCGTGGGAACGCCGCTTGAGATCCCGGATGCATCGCTACCCGAATCGGTGACGACAAAGCCGACCTCCGCCGAACTCGAAGCCGCCGAGACAGGCATAACAACCGCATCGCTGGCTATCGCCGACTATGGAAGCGTCGTGCTTCGGGCGACCGACGAGGGAAGTGAACCGATCAGTCTGTTCAACGAGTTGCACATCGTCGTGCTCCGTGAATCCGACATCGTTCCAGATATGTCGACGGCGTTTGAGTGGCTCGGCGATGAGTTACGCGAGAGCCGCGACTCAGCAATTCTTGCGACCGGCCCCTCAGCGACGGCAGATATGGGGGCGCTCGTACAGGGAGCACACGGACCGAAACAAGTCGCAGTCATTGTTGTCACATGAGCGAAACATCCAGACAGTCACGGGCCGAGCGTATCAAACACATCATGAACACCGAGGGGCAGGCGGTTCGGACGAACACCCGTGGATTCAATGCCGGTCGGTATGAATCGGTCTCGAAACTCGAAGACTACGAGGCATTGAAAGACCGCGCCAGAGCGATCAAGGCAGATGCGATACAACAGCTTCCCGAGCTGATCGATCAAGTCACCGATGTCGTCGAGGAGAACGGTGGCACCGTCTATCTCGCATCGGATGCTGCCGATGCAAACCAGTATATCGCCCGCGTCTGTGCGGATCAACAAGCCGACCGACTCATCAAGAGTAAGTCGATGACCAGCGAGGAAATCGAGATCAACGACCATCTCGAACGCAAGGGAGTCGACGTCGTCGAAACCGACCTGGGTGAATGGGTACTGCAGCTTGCCGAGGAGGCTCCAAGCCATATTGTCGCACCAGCAATCCACAAATCGCGAGAGGAAATCGCGAGGCTGTTCAACCATCAGTTCGACCCCGAGACGGAACTCGAATCGGCCGAGGAGTTGACGATGTTCGCTCGCGAGCGACTGGGTGAGCTCATTCAGGAAGCCGATGTCGGAATGACCGGTGCGAACTTCATTACCGCTGATTCGGGGACGATTGCGCTTGTTACCAGCGAGGGCAACGCTCGCAAGTCGGTTACCGTTCCGGAGACACATATTGCGGTCGCGGGTGTCGAAAAGATCGTCCCACGCATCGAAGACCTCCAGCCGTTCATCGAGTTGATTGGTCGCTCGGGAACCGGCCAAGATATCACCAGCTACATTTCGCTTTTCACGCCGCCGATCAACTCACCGACCGTCGACTTCGAGGACGTCGACTCGCTGATCGAGGGCTCCGGCGAGGACCGCGAGTTCCATCTCGTATTGATCGACAACGGCCGGATGGCGATGCGCGACGACGAGGACCTCCGCGAGACGCTGTACTGCATCCGGTGTTCGGCCTGTTCGAACACGTGTGCGAACTTCCAGTCGGTTGGCGGGCATGTGTTTGGCGGCGAGACGTACTCCGGCGGCATCGCAACCGGTTGGGAAGCCGGTATCCACGGTGTCGAGACGGCCGCGACGTTCAACGACCAGTGTACCGGCTGCTCACGGTGTGTCGAGGCCTGTCCTGTCGGCATCGACATCCCGTGGATCAACACGGTCGTCCGAAACCGGGCCAACAGCCAGAAAGATGTAAACATGGAGTTTCTCGTCGACGGACTGACTCCCGACAGCGAGGAGCACGGCCCCGAGCTCCAGAAACGGCTGTTCGGGAACTTCGAGACGCTGGCGAAACTCGGCAGCGCCACGGCCCCGCTTTCGAACTGGATGGCAGACACAGCGCCGATCGGCCGGCTTCTCGAACGGGTCGCCGGTGTCGACCGCCGTCGACCGCTTCCTTCGTTCAGCCGGACCAGCTTTGTCGAATGGTTCGACGCACGCGAAACGGTGCCGCCGGCTGATCCCGACAGGAAGGTCGTCATCTACCCTGATCTGTACACGAACTACATGGACGTCGAACGCGGCAAAGCCGCTGTCCGAACACTGGAGGCACTTGGTGTCGAAGTGCTCGTTCCCCACGCCACTGGCTCCGGTCGTGCGCCGCTTTCACAGGGGATGATCGACACAGCCCGGAGCAAGGCCACCGCGGTCGCAGCGGAGCTCACGCCGTACTTTGAGCAGGGATACGATGTTGTGGTCATCGAGCCAAGCGACCTCGCAATGTTCACTGGCGAGTACGAACGGCTTCTCTCGGAGTCGACGTTCGAGCTGTTTGCCGACAACAGTTATGAACTTCTGGAGTACGTCTACGGGCTCGTGGCGAACGGAGCCGATATCGACCGGCTCCGACATGCTGAGGGCGAAACAACCGTTGCCTACCACAGCCACTGCCAACAGCGAACGATGGGTCTCGAAGTGTACAGCCACACGCTGCTTGAACGCTGTGGCTACGATGTCGAGACAAATGATGTCGAGTGCTGCGGAATGGCTGGCTCCTTCGGATATAAAAGCCAGTTCTATGAGCAGTCGGTTGATATCGGCGAGCAGCTTACCGAGCAGATCCGCGACGCAGAGCCGGATATCGTCGTTGCCAACGGGACGTCCTGTCTCGACCAGATCGATGACCTGCTTGAACAGCGGCCACAGCACGTCATTGAACTACTTGCACCGGCGCCCTGAGAACCCAACACAGCCCAACCCGAAAACCAGAACTCACTGGCAGTGCTGATTCGCATTGCCCACCCGACCGAACAGACAGTCGACTGATTGAACCGGGTTCCCGACTACGGCGTCGAGGCGGCTGCAACCCGGACCGGGGCGAGCGTCTTAGTAACTCCGTGTGTGCTCTACGCCTAGTGCTAGGTCACAGTGTTCTATCGCCGACAGGGCTACGTTACCGTCAGTGGACTGTTCGAGGAGGTCGTGGCTGACGGCGATTTCACGAGAGTGTGACCTGCGCGATACTGCAGGCGCGGGTCCAAACTGGCTGGCACTGGTACCCCCTCACTATGACACTTATTCTCATACTAGTTGTTTTACTCACACTGGTCTACCCCTACGTAAGCTTTTTATTTGTGATGGCGCCACGTTGACACGACGGCTTGCCCCCGTCATCCCCGCTGACCCCCAAAATCCCCCATCCCCCACGCTGTGTTTTGTCGATTTTACCTGATCTCACTGGTAAGTGAAACTACAAGTCCGGTATTCGGCAGCGAATGTATCCAGTACTGTGCGGTCTACGATTTGCAAACTCGACAGCGAAACCCATCCTCAGTCCGGACAAGCGATACAGTTGATACTCGGTGCATGCGTTTTTGCTGTATGAACCACGACCGTCTGCATGCCCGAAAGCCGACACACGATATCGAGCGCTGGTCGACTGGAATCGTTGATGCCATTGACCAGCGGGATGGCCACTGCGTCGTCACCGTGATCAACGAACACGGCGAGCCGGTTGAGTTGGTCATCACGCTTGCGGTTCAAGCGTTGTTCTTGCGTCGACTGGAAATCGCTGCGGGGGCGTCTCCAGTCGGTGAGCGCATCTGGTATCGAAAACACGGTGGCTAGGCCAGCGACAACCTTCTCTGTGGGACGCTGACGTCGACTGATCGGCGTCATCTCACCGTCATCGGCATCATCCTGAGCACACCCCTCGCAGTCGCTTGGGTTCCGCTCGTGTTGGGAGTCGCTTGTGGAATATTCCTCTGTTCGAGTCCCAGCGTGGCAATCAGTGAACACGTTCTCCAAAACTAAAACCAACGACGGGACCGTGTTTTGCCTCCTAATCATTCTTTGCGGTGTCTGGATATCGGTGTTTCACCGGCGTTTCGTCGACACGACTCACCCTAAACGGCGTGCCAACTCGTACTGTGTGTCGACCTCGGTGGCGTCGTCACACCGCCGGTAGGTGGTTCCGTTCGACAGTGCCTCTAATCGCTTTCGTGCGGATTCGGTGCCAGCGATGAGTGGGGTTGAATCGTATTCAGCCTCAGCAAGCTCAGCAAGTCGGGGTACTGCCCTGGTTTCAATCCCGAACTCGTTTGGGTCGACCAGATACGCCGCAGGCTCCGAAACGAGTCGACCTGCGGTTGGTATCCCAGTCGACTGTTCGTTCGAGACAGCAGTGTACTCGACGCCATCGCGAGCAAGTGCCTGCTGGACTGCACGGTCGCGGCCCTGGGCGAGCCGTGAGTGATCGCTGTTCCAGACGACTGTCTCGGCGTCGATTGTCTCAGCAACGCGGCCCACCACGTCGGTTGGATCGCCGTGCTGTATCACGAGGTCGCTGCCATGGTCTCGATACCAGTCTCGAAGCGCATGAAGTGAGCCAAGCATGAATGCAACTCCCAAAGCGTCGGCACGTGCCAAAATGGCATCATCCAGCACGAACAGCGAGACTACCGCACTGTCAGTCCGTTTTGCCGCGCTGAACGCGGTCGAAAGCGCCGGATTCGGACTCGGCCGAAGGTTACGGCGGTGCCAATGCAACTGCATAGCTGTCCTCAAGCACTCGCGGGTGAGAAGGGTTTTGAAGTTCGTACAGAACAACGAAAGCACACAAAATCGATAGGCAAATCTCTCTTAGGGTTCATCTTCTGGTCCGACCATTTTCCCATCTCTCCGGTCGCACTAGATTTCGAACCATAACAAATCGTGTTTAGTGTGGTTAAAGACACAATACTGAACACACATATTTTTACATGCACACAGAAAATCAGCAAATGTGTGTACACCGTGCGCCCTACCCGTCTGTCGTCGCTGAACATCTTCGTCGTTCGAAATGAAGTCGACCCGAACTGTGCGTACCACTGTGATGCCGTGTCAGCTGTGCTGTCGACGGCCGAAGAAATCGATTTTGCGGGCGGCGACCGGATTTCACTCGATGCAGCAGACGGCGTCGTCCTGACCGGCAGCACTGCTGGCGTCTATGAATCAGACAGTCATGAGTGGATCACCGAGCAAGCACAACTCGTACGTGACCTGATCGACCGAGAGATACCAACCCTAGGCATCTGCTTTGGCCATCAACTCGTGCATTCGGCACTCGGTGGAACGGTCGAACACGTCGGGATGACCGCAGGGCTCGTTGAGGCGACGATGGTCGACGATCCGCTGTTTGAGGGCGTCGGGCCAGTCGTCGTTTCGCTTCATGGCGACGTTGTGACGGAGCCTGCTGACGAACTGGAGGTCATCGCCTCGGCCCCCCACGCGCAGGTGTTTGCAACACGCCACAGAAACGCGCCGCTGTGGACCGTTCAGTTCCATCCCGAGATCACTGCTGGCCACCGCGAGCGACTCGTCGACGATTTCAACTGGCAGGAAGCCGAGTTCTCGTTTGCAGACGTCACCGCCGGTCGAATATTTCAGAACTTCGTGCGCATCGTCGACGAACGAACAGGGTGAGCCGAGAGCGGTATCTCACAGCAGGGCCCCCGATCACATAGCGAGACAACGGACTTGGCTCTCGCATCGAGTGGCCCGTCAACGCATACGAGCGGCTATTTGAGTGTAATGTCGAGATCACGACCGTCGCCGACCGCGACGGTTGCAGCACCGTTGCCCGCCGCAAAGGCGACCCGCTCGGCACCGAGGCTTAGTCGTTCGGTGATGCTCCGCGTTGGTTCGAAATCCCGCGTTTCAACATCGGTATTGAGTAGTTCACTGAGTCGGGCTTCGACATCGGCTTCCGTTCCGAGTTCGTCGACGAGGCCGATCGCTTCGGCATCGCTTCCCAGATAGATTCGCGCCTCCGTCTCGCGGATGGCTTGTGGATCCATCCCACGGCCCTCGCTGACGGTCTCGACGAACTGGTCGTAGTATCCGTCGACGATGCTCTGGAGATACGCCCGTTCGTCGTCTTCGATTTCGCGGAGCGGAACGCCCGCATCCTTGTACTCGCCTGCGGTAAACTGTTCGTACGAGAGCCCGAGTTTGTCGGCCAGTCCGGCCGCGTTAGGTCGTGAGCCGACGACACCGATCGATCCAACGAGACTGGCGTCTCTGGCCCACAACTCATCACAGCCGCTGGCGATCCAGTACCCTCCTGAGGCACACGTATCAGTTGCGTATGCGATTGTCGGGCCGTCGAAATCGGCCGCTGCACGGCGGATATCGTCGCTTGGCAAGACTTCTCCGCCAGGCGTGTTGAGTTCGACAAGTAGGGCTTCGACAGCCTCGTCGTCGTCGGCCGCCTCGATTTGCTCGACAATCTCGTCGGCCGTACAGGCGGATCGCCCCGAAAGCGGTGAGGATCGGCTGCGTGTGCGCTGAATCGGTCCCGCTACCGTGACTTTCGCAACGTTGTACTCCGTGGTGCCACCCAACCGACCGCGTGTAACCCGGTCAACGAGACGCTGTCCGGCGATTGTTGCGGCAGCCCCGACGACCCCTGCGGCCACCATCGCAGGTCTGTTCGTTTTTGCGTCTGTGTCCATGATTGATATGGGTTAATTTGGTGGGTGTCTCATTTATACCACTCGCCACGGGTCGGCTACGCCAGCGATGCTACAGTCGACTACACCAGCGATGCCACGGAACGCAAGCATGGCACGGCTACAGCCGGAGATCGCCGCAGGGTTTGATAATGAATCGCGCCCCGCAGCAGCCAGCGACGTTCAGCACCACTCCTTGACAGCAAACACGACAGTCGACGTGGTCGTTCGAACCCAACTCTCATCGGACGCGTCTGCGTCTGCAGGTTTGAACTCGATACAGTCCTGTTGTGGATCGAGAACCGCAGAGAGGTCGCTGTCTTCGTATCCGAGATCGGCGGCGGTAGGCGTCTCTGCGATGTCGTCGAATTCAAATTCGAGCGGCTCGTTACTGACCATTGTCGACAACGTCAAGCTTCCCCCAATTGCGAGCAGAGCGTTCAGGTGCTGTGGTGTGCGGGACTTCTCGTCTTGCAGTACGTGCGATTTGATGGGCGACCATACGATACTCGCTACAAGGGTGGCTTTCAGTACACGTCGACTACTGACCGTATGGACTGCCTACTATTCGCTGCGGAGTGGTAGCAACGGACTACTGTGTGTGTAGCGACGGCATAACTCGGCCGCACCACTCCCTACGAAAGCCCCGTTTCACGGTGGTCCTCACGTCTGCGGTACACCGAGCTATTAGTATCGCGCTCCAGTAGCAGCAAACAGACGCGGTAAATCAATGGACGCTGCGATTATCGATCTCGACGGAACCGTGTACCGCTCTGAAACCGTCATCCCCGGTGCGGCCGCGGGGATTGACGCGCTTCGATCTGCCGGTCTCGATATCGTCTTCGTGACAAACTCGTCGACGAAGACAAAAGAGACCTGTCAGGATCGGCTGGAGTCGCTGGGAATCGAAGTGGCAGTCTCGGAGATTCTGACGAGTGCGTCAGTGACCGCACGCCATGTGGGTTCGACGTACCCGGACCAAACAGTGATGATACTTGGTAGCCCAGCACTCACCGAAGAGCTTCGTCGAACCACCATCAGGCTAACCGACGAGCCAGCCGAAACGGATGTTCTCGTAGTCGGCAAAGACACCGGCTTCGACTTCGAGACGCTCACCGCCGGGCTGCAGGCACTCGAAGCAGGAGCAACGTTCGTCGCCACGAATCAGGACCGTAGCGTTCCGACCGCCAGCGGTCTCAAACCCGGCTCCGGAGCCATGATCGCGGCGATTGGCTATGCCGCGAACCGCGAGCCGGACGTGATTTGTGGAAAACCACACGAACCAACAGTTACTGCAAGTCTCGATGTGCTGCAGGCCGAGCCTGCGGACTGTCTGGTAATCGGTGACAATCCAGAAACTGACATCGAGATGGGCAACCGTGCCGGCATGACGACTGTTTTGGTTCTGACGGGACTCGTCGACCGAACTGATCCGGCGGCCGACGACGGTAGTGCGGATCACGTCGTGGAGTCGCTTGCTGCGGTTCGCCATCTTATATAACACGTGCCGGCGGCTGGAAACGACTTTAGCTCCGTCTGTGCTACTGCAGATAGAGACCGCATATGAACACGCCAACGGGGTTTTACTGTGAGGCCTGCGACCGGAGCGTCGAGTACGATGCGGCCATCCGCCGGCAAACAGTCGGTGGACTGGACCCGGAAAAATGGCAGATGTTCTGCTGTGACCGGTGTGGCAACCGACTGGAGACGGTGTTCGTCGGCGATGAGTGAGCGATCGAATCGAACCTCCGCGTATGCGTACCGATACTATGATTATGCGATGTGTCAAGCCGAACTATTTTTACGCAGGGTTTCGTACCAACGATTGCGCTTTGCTGTGGAGGGCTAAAGCGCAGTGGAGACGGTCGTTGTCGTTGAACAGTCTCCGCTTTTGCTGGTGCTTGTACTGAAGGCGTTTCGATACCTGATAGAGACTTGAACCAACACGGCCAGCTGAGTCACCCGATCAGGGTGGCGGCGGTAGCTTCTTGCGTCCCGGCTTCATTTGCCAGTCGTAATGGACAGTTCAGCCGACTGGATCGAACGGCTCAATCTTGCGGCACATCCAGAGGGTGGCTACTACGCAGAGACCTACACGGCCGATGTTGTCGTCGACGGTGACCATCTTCCGGACCAGTACGATGGGCAGCGACCAACGCTTTCGTCGATCTACTACCTGCTCGAAGCCGACGACTGTTCGGCGTTTCATCGGCTTGCCTCCGACGAACTCTGGCATTTTTATCGCGGCGATCCGCTTACCCTCTACCTGCTTGCTGAAGAGCTTGAGACGATCACTCTTGGCGTCGAGCAGTTTCAGGCACTGATTCCGAGCGGGACGTGGTTCGCTGCCGAAACCGTCTCTGAGTCCGACAGTGCGGTCGGTTACTCGCTGGTCGGCTGTGACGTCTCGCCAGGGTTCACCTTTGAGGACTTCGAACTCGCCACGAGTGAGCTGGCAGACGAGTACCCCGACCACGGCGGGTTGATCGAAAGACTCGTCCTGTAATTCTCCGTGTGACTGTTAAGTAGACACCGTCGACGACCGAACCCGAGAACACAGTATTTCATTGGCAACAATTACCATGGCCTTTATTATCTCCCGAACTAACCGTTGAGCATGGGTCGTTTTCTCAACCAGTTGGATGCTGTAGACCGCCAGCGGGCAGACGGGTCGACAGCCGAGATCAAATCATCCGACAGTGTGGGATGGCGAGATCTCTCGACGAAATCCAACCGGGCCACCGGGACGGAGACGGCGAACAGACGGATCACCGACCGGATTCAGCAGCATTCGGACGAGTCGCTCAGTATCGAGACGGGAGCTGTCAGGGCCACACTCGTCGGCGTCCCACAGGTACGCATCGACGATCTGGTGTACACACACCACCGAGATCGACTTGGCAATCCGACACGTGCCTGTGCGCTGTTCGATGTCGAAAACACGGGCCGCATCCCGATCAACTGGTCGAGTCGACAGACCAAATTCATCGGCACTGACCGCTACACATACAGACAGTCCCACATCTCACTAGACCCCGCACAGCTCGGGGCGGGCTGTTATCCCTCACAGGTCGAAATCGAGCCGGGCTGTCGCGCACGAGTTATTACACCGGTCGAACAGCTACCACCGACAGTCGACGTGGCAAAAGTCATCCACCGTGTCGACGTCCGCGGACGGCCCGACAGCCAGCGACTTATCTACACGCTGTAGCCCTGGATATAGACCGACAGGACCGCAGTGACAACGGCCTCAGGGTTTGTAGTCGACCAGTTGCATCACCGTCTGCAGCGAGAGACTACTCCGGCGAGCCGTCACAACACAGCGTATAAAAGTTCTCGCTCGTCACAACGACTCGAAGCTGTTCGGAAAGTGCGTCGACCGCGGTGTACGGCCCGAACTTGCTCACGGTCTCGCCGTCGACCGAGCATGCGAGCACCCAATGGCTCGTCTCTCCGGGCCCGTCAAGCGCGGTGATCGTAAGCGTTCTGTCGACCAGTGTGAGCCGATAGCCCTCGGTCGTCTCGGTAAGTGTCCATTCAGTCGACTCCGGTAGCTCGTTTCCCACGGCTCGCAAACAGGCGTCGATGGCTGGGTGATTCACATCCATTACTGGCTTGTCGGCACCCAGCACACTAAAAGCTCAAGAGCCCGCCGGTCGATTACCCGTCATAATGTCTGACCGAATTCTGTCAGTCACCGCCTACACGACACTTGATCTGATCGATGGCGAGGCCGAAGCCCACGAGTTTACCGAATCGGCTTACGCCGTGGTCAACGCGACCGCCCCGCGCAAACAGCCCGACCACGTCAAACTGGAACTCGAACTCGACAACGCCGAACTCGAAGTCCTCCCGGCCCACGCCGACCGCGTCCGGCTCACGCCCGACCAAGCCCGCACGCTCGCGGCGGATCTCGAAAAATACGCCGACAAAGTCGAGTCGTATCTCAAAAACAGCGACGAGTAGTCACGGCTCCCAGTCGACGCGCTCGCGCCACTCGTGCTGTTGTTCGCTTTCGGTGATATGGTGTTGGCCATCGGCGATCTCCTCGCGCACTCGGTCGTCGAAGTCGGTGATTTCGGTCAGAAAGCCGTGCCGAAACGTCTCGACGACTTCGAACGTCCACATGTCGTCGACCGCGCCCGACGGAAGATGTTTGGCCCGGAGCTCGTCGGCATACTGCTCGTGGCCGGCCTCTCGGAGCAGCGTTTCGGCGTCGGCCAGTTTGTCCATTGCGCGGCCGATGCTGTGATGAAACGCGAGCAGGTTGCCGAACCCCTGGTAAATGTGTTCGGTGGCGTGCTGGATTTCGTGAAGCGCCTCCTTTTCGGCCGCCGAGAGATCGGGGTCGTTCTGGTCTGGCATACGCCTGACTTTGGGCTGACGGGCTAAAGGCCTGATTCAGTAACCTCAACGTGTCGACGGTCTCGTTCAACACTCGACTGTCTCACCCAACTTCGGAGCCACTGCGTCGAAGCCGTCTTCGCGCAACTCTTCGGCGAACGCTGGACAGGAATCACCGTGATTCACCAGCACCGTCGACTCCTCGTACGCACTCAAAAACTCCCGGAGTCCGTCGTGATCTGCATGGGCTGAAAAGTCGAACAACTCGACCTGCGCCGAGACCGGATAGATCCCGCCGTTGAGTTCACAGCGACCAGTTTCGAGAAGCTCTCTGCCGGGCGTGCCGTCGACTTGATACCCAGTCAACGAAATCCGATTGGTTGGGTCGGTCCGAATTTCGGGGATGTAGGTCATCGCTGGCCCGCCAGAGAGCATCCCACTGGTGGTGACGATTACCGTATTTTGGTCGGCGATCCGCTTGCGCTGGCCGTCGCGTCCAGTTACCTCCCGTGCATGCCGCGCGGCCCGCCCGAGGGCATCGCCGTCCCGCACAAAGTCAGGATACTGACGGAGCATCGACAGCACTTCGGTGCCCATGCCGTCGACATAACACTCTAGGTCGTGGGCCTCACACACCATGAGCAGCTCTTGGGTACGGCCAATCCCGAACGCCGGAACCACCACGGTGCCGCCCTCCCACATCGTCGTCCGCGCCGTTTCGGCAAATCTCGATTCGACCGCGCTTCGGTCGGTGTGGTGCACATCGGCATAGGTCGACTCACAGATCACCACGTCCGCCTCGGGCCGCGCTGTTGTGCCGTCTAACAGGCGCGTATCGTCGGTATGAAAATCAGCCGTATAGAGCAATCGAGTCTCGCCGTCGTCGACGAGTACGTGCGCTGAGCCGGGGATGTGGCCCGCATTGTAAAACGTGATCTCGTGGCCCGCCGCCTCAAAGGACTCGCGGTAGCCGTGGCGGTAGTCGACCTCGCCCATCCTTGAGACGTGCGTCTGGGTGAACGGACACTGCATCGTTCCACCATGCAGTTTGAGCGTATCGCGTGCGAGAATCCGGGCGAGTTCGGCGGTGGGTGGTGTCCAGTGGATTTCAGGACGCTTCGACCCAGAGAGAAGCGACGGAATCGCCCCGACGTGGTCGAGATGGCCGTGTGAGACGACGACCGCCTCGGGGTCGACGGAGCCGACGGGGTACTGCGGCGGCGTTGCGGTGAGCGTCCCGTAATCTAACAGCAACCGATCATTAACGAGAATCGCACTCCGGCCGACCTCGCCTGCGCCACCGAGAAACTGCAACTCCATTGTCGACTGTTCGGGGGCAGTGCTTTTCAGTCGTCGGTTTTAATCTGACAGGTCGACTGCTGTAGCTCCGTCGACGACTGAGGCTAACCACGTGGCGACCACATACTCACAGCAGAAAACGTCGACTTGCCGGTGCTATGGCGGCTCCCACGCGGGGGATGCTACTGACCGACTACGTATTCACACCCGGTTCATCACGGACAAAGCGAACCGAAAACCGTTCGTAGCCACCGTAGGCGACATCCAGTGCGCCCATCCACCAGTTCCATCGCTCGATGAGATCTGAGTCGTCTGGGGCATCTTGGAGGTGGCCGACGAGTTCGTCGATGCTCAAATCGGCTCCGCGATCCGAGATTGTTTGCCCGGAGTCGACGAGATCGCGCGCCTGTCGGGTGACGACACGGAGTTCGGCCTCTGTGCCGCCGAACTCGCGGTTGAGGGTGTGTTTGAGGCGTGTCGTATCCACATACGCTAGTGGGTTCTCACGCTGTAAGACTCTCTCGAATTTGGTCGTTGGTACCATATTACAATCTGAAACACTGGTGGCTTGTATTGAGCAGGTAGGTCTTGACAATGTCTGAACTCTGTACCCGTAAGTCGACGGTGAGTGCTACAGTTTTCAGCCATGGAACACTTGGTAGAAACTCGTCGACAGTCATACGAACTGTACCAAAAACACCTCAAAAAGCCTATTTGACTCGTACACTGTCTGCTGCCGTCGACCTTTTTGCCCTCGCCAGTCTGTTGTCTGCTATGACGAACTGGAAAGCCGTTGGCGTCGGCTTCGTGGTGATGGTGATCGCAGGCGCATTAGCGACCGGTGCACCCATCATCGGCCATATCGGCGCGGGCATCATCGGCGGGCTGGCAGCCGGCTATCTCGCCGGTGGCGGCCTCATGAGTGGCGCATGGCACGGCCTGTTGGCTGGCTCGATTGCCGGCATCGCGCTCACGCTCATATTTGCAGTCGTATTCGGCGTGATTGGGCTCGCTGGTGGGCCACTCGGCGGCGCGCTCGGCTTCGGAGGTGTGTTGGTCGCCGGTCTTGTGGTGACGTTCATTTTGGCCGTCGACAGCGCACTCGCCGGTGCAATTGGTGCAGTCTTTTCGTAGCCAGCTCAGCGATCAAGGTACTCTTGTTGGATGTCGACTACTTGCGTCGAGTTCTCGCAGTCAGCATACCGCCGCAGTGGTTCATCATTGAGTTCGAGAAACGTCTCACCCCAGGTGAACTTGGCCAAGATTTCTTCAGCCTGCTCGCGCTCACCGAAAATACAGAGTGCGGCCGCAAGCGCCTCAACGGTGGTCAGTTGCATTGGTCGACCGAAGTTTACGGGGTTCGCCGCGACGAGATACGGTAGGGCCCGGTGTTCGCCGGCCAGTGAGAACTGGGCTTCGCCCGCGGACTCCCACGAGCAGTCGAGCGCGACAAGTGCGCCGTCGACGGCCGTCTGGCGGTCGGCCGGCGAGAGCGCTTTTTCCGCATGCGGATTGAGGACGACGCCGTAGGGTGTCTCACGATGAGTCCGATGGAGCGCCGCGAGATCGAATCTGGCGAGCTTTCGGGCCGTACATTTCTGTGGGTCGTCGTCGCCCTCATACCGGATGTGTAGCTCCACAGTATTTTCTCTGAGTGGGCACCCGCTAAAAACGGCGCGTTTGGTCGTGGTGCGAACGCTCTTTGTACTCCCGACCAACCGGCTGGTATGGACTACGCGAGGCTCGTCGACGAGTACTATCGCTGTCTCGACGCCCATGAGTACGAAACGCTGAACTCCGTTCTCCATCCCGAGTTCGTCCAACACCGCCCCGACCGAAGCTTCGAGAGCCGCAAGGCGTTCGTCGAGTTCATGGCCACGGGTCGACCCAACACTGAGACCACACACCAAATCGAGGCCGTGCTCGAATCAGCCGCCAGCCTTGCGGCACACGGTCGATTGCTCAATTCGGAGGGCGAACAACTGTTTGAGTTTATTGACGTCTTCCGGTTCGACGACGGCCAGATTCTCGCAGTCGACACGTTTTCGTAACGCCGCTTCAGGTGTCAGCCGCAGTCCGTTTGATAAGTTCAGCCAGTCGGTCATAGAAATCGTCGTCGTACTTGGTTGCCGCGTCGACCGTCGGTCGAGCATTAGTCTCGTTGACGACGAGCCGCCGGTCAGTCTCCAGCAGATCGACACCCAGATACGAAATCCCAAGCGCCTTGGCCACCCCCTCGGCGAGCCGGCGGTGTTCGGCTGGTACTTCGATCCCGGTGGCTTCTGCGCCGCGGTGGACGTTATGTTTCCACCGACCCTCCGCCAATTCTTCGGGCAGTCGACGCTCAACGCCGCCCACACACTCGCCGTCGACGACCATCACGCGATAATCGCGGGCATCGGGCAGGTACTCCTGGATGAGATAGGATTTGTCACCTGTAGCCCGGTAGTCGTGAACGAGATTCAGGTAGTCGACGATTCCCAGAAGTGAGTCCATATCGGTCGCTTTCGCCACTCCGATGCCGCGAGTCGCTGAGTTGGGTTTGACGATAACTGGAAACGAAAGCTCGCCGGCAGCCTTGATGACGACAGACTCCGAAACCGGGTTCGAAACCATCACCGTCTCGGGAACCGGGATGTCGGCTGCATGCAATGCGGCGATCACTCCGCCCTTATTCCGAGAGGTGAGCACGTCCTCGCGGTTGTTGACCCACGGAAGGCCGTGGAGGGCGTTGATCGCCGTGCCTTCCATCAGTCGACCGGGAAAGACGAAACCCACATCGAAGCGGTCGACTGGCTCGCGGTCGGTCAGACGGATTGCGCGCTGTTTGGCTTGGAGATGCCCGATTTCGATACCGCGGTCGACGAGTGGCTCGCGGATGCGCTCGAACGTT
>Ga0207421_10003642_pt1 | contig 18239 bp, 13 predicted proteins | sample SodLakKL_010_SED_4_FD_187542 | JGI IMG/M metagenome (GOLD analysis project Ga0207421, IMG submission 187542) | Alkaline sediment microbial communities from Lake Tanatar, Kulunda Steppe, Russia - 8KL_010_SED (SPAdes) (version 2) | ecosystem: Environmental > Aquatic > Non-marine Saline and... | reverse complement strand
TCGCTGAATGGCACCATCATCGTGGGACGGGACATCGCCCACGCCAAGCTCAAGGAGCGCCTGGATGCCGGCGAAGACCTGCCCGACTATGTCAAGGACCACCCCATCTATTATGCCGGTCCGGCCAAGACCCCTGAAGGCATGCCATCCGGCTCGTTTGGCCCGACTACCGCAGGGCGGATGGATTCCTATGTGGACCTTTTTCAACAGCACGGCGGCAGCATGGTGATGATTGCCAAGGGCAACCGCAGCCAGGCGGTCACCGATGCGTGTGCGCAACACGGTGGCTTCTACCTGGGCAGCATCGGGGGGCCGGCAGCCATCCTGGCCCAGGAAAACATCAGGGAAGTCGAGCTGCTGGAATACCCCGAACTGGGCATGGAGGCGATCTACCGCATCCGCGTGGAAAAATTCCCGGCCTTCATCCTGGTTGATGACAAAGGCAATGACTTTTACGCCATGAAATGAGCCATGCAAGGATTTCTTGACACACAGGGGGTTGATTATTGTCAAGGAGCTATTAGCTTTTGGCTATTGGCTTTTGGCAAGAAAGTTAAAGGCCATTAGTCAACAGCAGGCCTCTTGAAAACACAAACAGATAAAACGCTAGTGTCGCGTCAATGCTACTGTGTCGTTCACAAGACACTAGTCAAGGTACCTTATTCTGCCGGTGTCGTTCGGACTAAACAAAACCCAGCATTTATTCCTTTTATTACGGAAAAGACCCTTTCCCTCGGGACTGGTGTTTTGTGAATCTAAACGAAAACCTATGTACAGAACCGAATTGGACACCCTGGGTCCGGTAGAAGTCCCTGCAGACAAATACTGGGGCCCGCAGACACAACGCGCCATCGGCAACTTCCGTATTGGCGAGGAAAAGATGCCCCTGCCCATCATTCGTGCCTTTGCTTTCCTGAAAAAAGCGGCGGCATCGGTCAACCTGGAACGTCAACTGCTTCCTGATGACATTGCTAAGGCCATGATGCAGGCTTGCGATGAGATCGCTGCGGGAGAGCTGGATGAGCATTTTCCGCTGGTGGTTTGGCAAACAGGCAGTGGCACGCAAACGAACATGAACGTCAATGAGGTAATCGCCAACCGGGCGCATGTTATTCTGGGCGGCAAGCTGGATGACCCGAAAAAGAAGGTACACCCCAACGACCACGCAAACAAGTCGCAGTCGTCGAACGACACCTTTCCGACTGCCATGCACATGGCGGCTTACGACTTGATAGTCAAGGACACTTTGCCTGCGCTCGTTCATTTGCGCGATGCACTGGCCGAAAGGTCTGATGCTTTTCGTGAGCGGGTAAAGATCGGGCGGACGCATTTGATGGATGCCACGCCCCTGACCCTGGGTCAGGAGTTTAGCGGATTTGTGTCGCAACTGGATCATGGGTTGGACAGCTTGCGTTACAGCCTGCAACACTTGCGGGAGCTTGCCCTGGGAGGTACTGCGGTGGGTACCGGCATCAATGCCCCGGAGGGGTTTGACCGTGATGTGGCGACAAAAATTGCAGAATTGACCCGACATCCCTTTGTTACGGCACCCAACAAGTTTGAGGCGCTGGCGGCACATGATGCATTGGTGAAAAGCAGCGGGGCCTTAAAGGCGCTTGCGGTGAGCCTGATGAAGATCGCCAACGACATCCGGCTGCTGGCATCCGGTCCGCGTTGCGGCATTGGAGAGATCACGCTGCCCGCCAATGAGCCCGGAAGCTCCATCATGCCGGGCAAGGTGAACCCCACACAGCCGGAGGCCCTTACTATGGTGGCTGCCCAGGTCATTGGCAATGATGTCGCAATTACGGCAGGAGGCATGAATGGTCATTTCCAGCTGAACGTGTTCAAGCCGGTGATCATTTATAACCTCTTGCAGTCTGCCAGGCTGATGGCTGATGGCGCACGGAGCTTTGCCGATAAATGCGTGGTGGGCATTGAAATGAATGAAGTGCAGATTGCCGCACACCTGAAAAATTCCCTGATGTTAGTTACTGCATTGAATCCGCAAATCGGATATGATCGCGCTGCAAAGATTGCCAGGATGGCCCACGAGGAGGGCCTCACCCTTAAGGAGGCTGCCCTCCGGAGCGGCCACCTCAGCGAGGAGGAATTTGACCGCTGGGTGGATCCGAAACGCATGGTGTAGTTTTCAGGGGCGTTATCACTACAGGCATCTGAAACCAGCAGCATATAATTGCACGACGAGAGGCATAATGGATAAAGACAGATCCTGCGCAATGCTGTGTGCTGCAATTGTTGCAGATCTATCCCGGCGCGGCAACAAATTTTTTCCAAGACATAGTGCAGGGCGACATGGCACTGATAAACAAAGAGGGGGCTTTCCGCAAAAGCCCCCTCTTTGTTATGTTTCTTACCAGCCTGGCGGTTAGTAATGCCAGAGGTCAAGCTCTTTGTTGCGGATCTCCTCCTTGATGCGTTCTGCCTCCAACAACTGTTCATAGGGGTCATCAATATACTCCATGATCACCCTGTTGTCTGGTCGTTCTTCACGGTAAATGGTGGCGGTAAAAAAGCGACGGATGAAATAGTCGTCGAATGTCATTTGCTGCGCATCGTTTCTTCTGCTGTAAACAGGCGCGTTGGCCAGTGCTTCCCTTGCTTCTTCGAACGGAACCCAGAACAAAGGATCCTGGACATTGGTGAGTTCCCCTGTCTCTTCATCTGTCACCAGGCGTGCAGGAGACAGGCCAATGATTCTGACGTCCAGCTGGCCGCGGCTTGCGTCGATGAACCATTCCTCCATGATCCGGAATATATACACGTCGCTGGGGTCGAAGTCGATCACCTCTGTGACCTCTTCACCTTCCACTGTAAAGGTGACCATGCGGGTAAGGTCTTCCTCGAAGAGTTGTTGGGGGTCCAGGGGGTCATTCCGAAAACTGTCGTCGTCTACGTCATAAGCCCTGACTTCTCCTTCCATGATGGCATCAGTGAGCACCTGCATCAGGCTCCGGAAATCTCCGGAAGGCGACTCCGGGAAATAGAGTGGTTGATTCATTTTCTCCCTTACGTCGATTCTTTGCCAGACCTTCTTGGACCAGAGGATGTCGGCCTGGCGCACATTGGCAAGCTCTGCAGGGTTTCGTTCACCCCACTCTGTTCTCTCATAAAAAGTGCTGCGGGGCGGTTCCTGTTCAGGCCGTTCTTGCGCCAGTAGCGGCAAGCAAAGCAGCAGGGTTGTACATAATAACACAAAGCGTTTTAACATGGCTAACCTCCTGAATTTTTAAAACTATCTGATTGTAAACGACATGGAACCCAGGTTCCTTTCTTCCCCATCGGGTCCAGGGCGGGTCATGATGTTGGCAAAGGTGATGACCTGTCCGGATCTGGCATCGTTGATATAATTAATCATTTCCTCTGTCAGCGCTGCGCCGTCGGGTTGTCTTGCGGTTCTTTGCTCTCCGGCCCGGATGGTGGTCATTTCAAATGAACCGACATCATAGCTCAGGTCAAAGGCAAATCCGGGGCCCATGGTTGCCTCCACAACTGCAGCCCGGGTGAGTACCTGGCGGTCAATCCTTCCTCCGCCGGAACCGGCAATGATTGGCTCTGGTGAAGGAAGGGGAAGTGCACGGAAATCCATGGTTTCCATCGTTTCAACACGTCCTTCCACCATCGCATTTACCGTGATGGTTACTTCCCTGGTGTCTGGTTCTACGTTGACGATGTAGCTGCCATCGGGCTGCCTTGACAAAGATGCTCCCGCAGATATTTCGGGGCGCAGGTTTTCCGACGGAACACCGGGTGCAGAGATGGACACCGGGTTGTCGAGGCCAATGTAAAAGAGGTTCATCCCGGTAGCAGAAACTGTTGCCATCGGGCGTTCCACGGTATATTGGGTCTCAAATGTATGGGGTACGCGGACACCTGCCGGGGAGATCACTTCGATCGTTCCCCTTATTGTTCTGGTACCTGGCTGTGTTGCCGGGATGCGCAGGCGACCTACGCCGTCCTGCACGGGGATGGAACCCACACCCTGCACGCTGATCTCCGGGTCCTGCCTGGTGTCTATCGCCGCCACGAAGATGTCTGCTTCATAATGGCCGCCGGTCATTACGATTTCACTCCTGGGCACGATGGCCGCCGTGACGTCATCAAAACGGAACTGCCCGGCAGTGATCAGGTCGTAGAGCATATTGATGGCGTCGAAGTGCACGTTCCGGACCTCTGTGACGAGCCTGCTCAGGTTGGTGGCTACCGCTACCGAGATGACACGGTCAAAGGTAAACTCCTGCCAGGTAACGCTACGGTCCTGTACGCGGAAAGGCCCTTCCACGTCCAGGGCCATTTTCAGTTCCTGGTCATGCAATGCCAGGATGCTGTCGATTTCATTTTTAAAATGACTGATTTTCTCTTTAAGCGTATAGGCCCTGGTACCCGGACCGCCATCCCTGGCTCCGGGGTCCGTGCTCCCTTCGATGAGCCAGAAGCGCGAGGAAATGCTGTAGTTGTCTTTTCGCCGGCTATCGTCAAGGTCTAATGTGTCTGCTTCTTCAAATGAGATGTTGTTGACCTCAGCCAGCATCTCCGTGCGCTTGGTGAGGATGTAGTTTACCAGAGAATCTGCCAATTCCCCCACATATAGCGCTTCACCGTAAAAGGGGTGGACGTGTTCATCCGAAAAGTTGGCCCTTTGTTCCTCAAAGTCATAATAGACAGACTCCACTTTGGCTTCGAAGTTCCTGTTTGTTTCCTGGATGCTCCGGTCGATCAACGGAAAGGAGTCAAGCACCTCCACGGATACGTTTAACGCCATGAGCGAGAGGAAGATCAGGTACATCAAGCCAATCAGCTTCTGCCTGGGGGTTTGTTTTCCACCTGCCATAATTATGTATATCTTAAAGTTTGCCTGTCAAAGACAAACGTGATTATCTGTTCACATTAAAATTCATTGCGGAAAGCATGTTTCCGTAAACGGAGTTCAGTGCCTCGATGTTTTTGGTCAGCTTCTCCATCTCTTCTTTGTACCTCCTTGAGCTCTCCGCGGAGCTTTCCAGGTTATTCACTACGCTGCCGATGGCCTGCTCGTACTTTTTGGCGTTTTCGGCCTGGTTGGTGGCAGCCTGCATTTGCAGTTCATAGGCGGTGTTTAGTGCCGACAGGTTTTTTGTCAGGTTTTCTGAGGCTTGTACACCATCCTTTGCTTTCATTGCAGACTCCCTGTATGCTTCATTCATCTGACCCAGTGAGCCAATGGCATTTTGCAGGTTGTTGTTATACTCCTCCGAAAGGCTGAGGTCGTGTTTAAGGTACTCTGCCTTGTTTTGGTAAGACTGGCTCAGCTCGAGGACAGACTTTGAAGCTGTTTCCATGTTCTGGATATACTGGTTGGTGGCCACGGTGGCATTGCTGAGGTCGGCAAGTCGCGCGGCATTGTCACTCAGGTTTCTAAGTCCACGCCCCAGGTTGTTAATGAGCTCGGGGCCAATGTCGGCCTCTTCCATCAGCTTGTCCAGGTTAGAAGACAGGGTAATATGTTGTTGCGTGGCAGGACCTGCAGCAACCCTGCGTTGAGGGGGTGCCTCTCCCTCAATGCCGGCCAGCTCAGGATATACCAGGCTCCAGTTGGGTTCCTCCGGGATGTCTTCAAAGGCGGAGAAAAAGAACACCAGGGCCTCTACGCCCATTCCGATAACCAGGGCATAGTCAGCGCCCGGCCAGTGCATAATTTTAAACAATGCCCCGATGATTACGGCTGATGCCCCCCACCCGTATAATCTGGACATGAAAACCTTCCATGCTTTCCTTTTTGCAAATTTCATTGTTGGTGTTGAATTTATTGGGTTTGTAATATGTTTTACCACACATTTGATGGATTGCGTTGTTCCATCATTTCTCTTGATGCTCCAGGATATGTCTGTACGCTGCGGAACCCGATGTAGGATTTTGCAGTGTCCTGGTACTCATATGCTCTTGTGCTTACCTGGAGAAAATAGCCAATATCCTTCCAGGAGCCTCCACGAATGACCTTGCGACTCATCGAAATATGGTCCGTGGCCGGATCAAACTCATGTTGAAAATCAGGGTTCATGTCAGGCCCGAAATAATAGAAAGATTCGTCGTAGGTGTTGCGTGTCCACTCTGATACGTTTCCTGCCATGTCGTATAGTCCATAATCGTTGGGCGGATAGTATCCCGCAATCGTGGTATACATGGCTCCCGTTGCGGTATAATCGCCCCGTAGCGGTTTAAAGTTGGCCAGGAAGCAACCTTCTTTGGTGCGCATGTATGGCCCGCCCCAGGGGTATGGGCTGAGGTCAAGGCCGCCACGGGCAGCATATTCCCATTGTGTTTCAGAAGGCAGCTCAAAATCCATGGCAAATGGCTGACCTTGCCCGGCAAGGTGGCTGTTGAGGTATTGTGTCCGCCATACGTTGAATGCCCTTGCCTGATCCCAGTTGACCCCTACAACCGGATAGTGATCATAAGTGGGGTGCCAGAAGTACATCTTGGTCATTGGTTCATTGTAGGAATAAGTGAAATCCCTGATCCATACCAGCGTATCGGGGTATACATGGGTTGTATGCTCCGTGACAAAGTCTTGCCTGACGATGCCCTCCTCCCTTCTTTGCTGGGGTGTATACCTGGCCGCCTCCCTCAGATCAATGGTGAAGTAGCGGTATTCCAGCCGGTCCACATCAATTTCCCGGCGCCGGAAGAAGCGCTCGCCTTCATCCATATGGAACAAACCACCTTCCATCAGGATAATCAACTCCTCATCATCCAGGTCAGCAAAGTCTATTCCGGCGTCCCAGTCAAGAAAAGGAGGGTCGTAGGGGACGCCATAGGCATCTTCCAGATCCATCTGCACATAATCCTCTATTCCGCCATCAAGATATAGCATATTCCTTGCAATGGAATCACGCACCCAATATACAAACTGCCTGTACTGGTTGTTGGTGATTTCTGTTTCGTCCATGTAGAAGGCGGGCACAGAGACCGTCCTGGACGTGGCGTTTTGTGCATACGCGATATCCTGGTCTGACGGCCCCATCGTGAAGCTGCCCATCGGGACGTACACCATGCCTGGAGGATCTGCATAGAAGTCGCTGGGCCTGTCCTGCACGCCAATGACATGGCCCCTGTCGCCCCGCATTCCGCATCCTGCGAAAAGCACCGCGATTAACAACAACAGGGAAAATTTTTTCATGTGTTTATAATTTTTATATTTCTGTCACATGGAGCTCGCCATGCAAAAATCATCGTCGTTATGTGTCAATCCCGCTGGCATGGCTCGGTTCATGGCAGGTTGAATGACATGAACGACATCATGATGTCGTTGATTTATTCCGTGGTTTTTATATAATCTCTGCAATATCAGACCGCAAAGTTACAAAAATCTGATATTTCTCTGTGTTTTCTCTATCCGGTCCAGTCCCAGGTCGAAACAATACTGCAGCATGATCTCATGTGTGCCGTAGCTGCGCCCCATTCTTCCCAGCGGCGACGTGGTGATGTCGTATGAATAGCCAATGCTGATCTGGTCAAGCTGGACCCCAAACATCAAAGCCACTGCATCCTGAGGTCTATATGTAACGCCGCCCCAAAATCGGTTATTGTACGTAACCATCGTGTTTACATCAAACTGTAATGCATTGAGGTCTGTTTTTATGAGCGAGGAATGGCTGATTTCATAGCTGCTGTTTCCAGGCAGTGGGTAGCTGTAGCCTCCGGTCAGGTAGATGTGGCGTTGTAAGGCAAAGTCGCTTTCGCCCAGTCCCCCCCTGGCCTGCCGGAGCTGGGTAAATGACAATCCTGCCCAGGCCTCCTCATCTAGCATGTAAAATGCGCCAAGGGAGAAGTCGGTGAAGATGCTGCTTTCCTCGCCACCATCCAGGGCGGGGTCACCAGGGTCTAGCGGATTCAGTGACCCGAAATCTATACGCTTGTCAAGGAAGCCTATCCGGCCGCCAATGCCGAGTCTTCCCATGGTCAGATCAAGGTGGTAGGAGTAAGAGAGGTTCACCCCCACACCGGTCTCCGGCCCGAGCTCGTCCTGCATGAAGCCCACCGCCAGCCCGCCCCGGATCAACCTGATGGGAGCATCCACGTTCAGTGAGTATGTTTCCGGATTCAGCCGGTTTCCCTCTTCATCCCTGAATCCGACCCACTGCTGCCTGGCAAGCCCGGTGGCGCATATCGCATTCCGCATGCCTGCAAGCCCCGGGTTTACCCCCATGTTGTTAAACATGTTATGGGTAAACTGCACCTCCTGCTGCGCAAAGGCAGTGCTGCTGAAAAGCAGCAGGATAAGGATCGATGGGAGACGCTTTAGCATATACAATATTTTTAACCTTGTTGCCATGTTAGCGCTGCTTTGGCCGGCCCAGGCCCTGGTCTTCACGTCTTCTCTGATTAACGCATCCTTGCATATCTTTGGCCATGTGCGACGCTGTGTTTTGAGTGAAGCAAAAAAAGCTGCGGCTTCACCAACACGACAGCAAGGGCAAGCAATGAAACCGTCAATGATAACGCAGAAAAAAACGGGTTATTGACAACAAACACATAATTTACCAAAAATACAACAATTTTTTTTCTTATTGGTATTGTTCCGTATGTGGTTACCATTTTGCGGCCAATTATACGAACTTTTGGTAAACCTGCCACCACTTCTCCGGGATCTCATTCTGGCAGGCTTCCTGGTAGTCCTTGTATGAGCAGGGAATAAGGAATTGCCGCAGGTACTTTCGCTGCAGGTTTGGCGGACAGGGCACTTCCATCCACCAGCGGTTGCTCTTCTTGCTTTTATAGAAGTTGATCTTGTTCTGAAAATCGCGGATGGAAACCACGTATTTGATAAACGCCCGGGAATCTTTGATGTGCTTGTCCGGATAATCGTTTTTGCGGTGGTAAAACCCATCGATGAAATACCAAACCATCTGTGCTACAAGGTGGCTTGTCTGCTCACCCTTGTCGTAAGCAGGGTTGGTCTCATAAAAGCCGATGGAGCTGAGCTTGTCGCTTAAACCGGCGTACCTTACGATCTGACAGGCTTCTTCGCCGTAAAAACCGTTTGGTGAGGCGAGGCCGCAACCGGGGGCATCGGATTGCCGTATGCTGCTGACGTCGAAACTCAACAGGTCGGCATTTCTTACTATCGGCTCCACCTCCTCCATTTGCTGCCTGACCTCTCCCAGGCGGAATGCATCAAAATAGAGTTTATCCATCAGCTCAAGGGCATCCTGATCCACAAAATAGGTCTGGTAGCCGATGTTGGCATAATTAAACAGGTAGTTGGGCTTGTGGGTCAGGATTTTACTGAGGTAGTTCCGGTGAGACAATGATTCATCCTTGTTCAGTCCAATGTCAAAACGGGAATCGGTTGATACGATGTTGATGATCTGACCCAGGCTTTCGTAGGCCTGATAGCTGGCATAGGTGATGTCCTGGCTGCCACCCAGGATCACCGGGGTGATGCCTTGTTCAAGAAGCTGTGCTATGATGGTCCTGACGGCGAAGTAGGTGTCTGACACGCGATCCCCGGCACTTACATTGCCCAGGTCGGCAATGCGGGTGTCAAAGGCTCCCTGAAACAGGCTGTAAAGGTGTTTCCGGATATAGTCCGGCGCAAGCGCACAGCCTTCGTTCCCGGGGGCGTTGCGGTCCTCTTTCACCCCGAAGATCGCCAGGTCGGTGTTGCTTAATTCCGGAAAGCCCTTTTCTTCAGTGTTTGCCCGGACAAATGTCCCCAGCATCAGTGGGTGCGTGTTGCTATCGTGCTGAAAAACTGAGGCACCAATGGGTTCGAGAAAGTCGGTCAGCTGCATGGTGTGGAAAAAACCGTTTATTTCCCCTTTTTAGAAGGGGCCTTTTTCTTTGTTTTACGGGTTTTTTTTCCAGAAGTTCCATCTTCAATGATTTTTCTTACCTCATCAAGGCTAAAGTCCTCAGGTGCTTTGTCTTTTGGAAGCTTGTAGTTTTTCTTGCCAGCAGAAACGTATGGTCCCCAGCGTCCTTTCAGAATCTGGATGTCCGGCTCTTCATCAAAGGTTTTGATGATGCGCTGGCGGTCATCTTCCCTTTTCTGCTCGATGAGCGCAATGGCCTTGTCGGCCGAGATGGTCAGTGGGTCTTCCTCCTTCGGGATGGAATAAAACTTGCCGTCATGGCGGATGTAAGGCCCATAGCGGCCAACGGAGGCTACCATCTCCTTGCCCTCAAATTCGCCGGCTTTTCTGGGAAGCTTGAAGAGCTCCAGGGCTTCTTCCAGGGTGATGGTCTCGAGGCTCTGGTCCTTGCGCAGGCTGGCAAACCGGGGCTTTTCTTCCTGTCCTGCTTCGCCGATCTGGACCATCGAGCCATACCGGCCGATACGTGCATATACGTTGTTGCCGGTTTTGGGGTCTTTGCCAAGCAAGCGTTCCCCTTTCTGCTTTTCCGAATGTTTCAGTGTGTTTTCGACCTGTTCATGGAATGGCCAGTAAAAATCCCTGATCACCTTGTTCCACTCCTTTTTTCCTTCGGCCACCTCGTCAAACTGCCGTTCTACCCTGGCGGTAAAGTGATAGTCCATGATGTCGGTAAAATATTGCATCAGGAAATTGTTCACTACCGTACCGATATCCGTGGGAAAGAGCTTGTTCTTTTCTGCGCCGGCAACCTCCTGCTTCTCCTGTGCCTTGATCTCACCGTTTTGGAGCGTGAGCACCTGGTAATTACGTTTCATGCCATCGCGGCTTTCCTTGACCACATAGGCCCGTTTCTGGATGGTAGAGATGGTGGGTGCATAAGTGGATGGCCTGCCGATGCCCAGGTCTTCCAGCTTTTTCACCAGGCTGGCTTCCGTGTAGCGTGGCTGGTGCTTGCTGAAACGTTCTGTGGCAGCTATTTCCACCGGGTTTAGCTCCTGGCCCTCCTTCAAAGGGGGCAGGATGCCTGCCGCCTGTTCACCGTTGTCATCATCGGTCGACTCCAGGTATACCTTAAGAAACCCCTCAAACTTGATGACCTCACCGGTCGCTACGAAGTGTTCCCTGGCCCCTGACACAGCAATTTGGATGGTCGTTTTTTCCAGGCGCGCATCGCTCATCTGTGAGGCCAGGGTCCTTTTCCATATCAGCTCATACAGCTTCTGCGCCCCGCTGTCACCGCTGACAGACTGCTGCTTCATGTAAGTGGGACGGATAGCTTCGTGCGCCTCCTGGGCCCCCTTGCTTTTGGTCGCATATTTGCGAAGCTTCACGTAATCTTCACCATAGGTGCTTTCAATCTCCTCTTTGGCCATCGCCATGGCAGACCCTGAGAGGTTAACCGAGTCGGTACGCATATAGGTGATCTTCCCTTGCTCATAAAGCTTTTGTGCCAGCACCATCGTGCGCGAAACAGAAAAGCCCAGCTTGCGTGCAGCCTCCTGTTGCAGGGTAGACGTGGTAAATGGAGGTGCGGGCGATTTTTTGGCCGGCTTGGTCTCGACGGAAGACACCGTGAAAGTTGCGTCTTTGCACTGTGTCAGAAACGCTTCTGCCTTTTCCCTGCTGGTAAAACGGCCGGGGAGTTCTGCCCTGACCTTGACAGGCTTGCCATTGTGGTCTGCATCAAATATGGCGACCACACGATAGCTGCTTTCTGCCTTAAATGCCTTGATCTCCTGCTCCCGCTCGACGATCAGCCGGACGGCCACGGATTGCACACGGCCAGCAGACAAAGCCGGCTTCACTTTTTTCCACAACAGGGGCGACAGCTCAAAGCCTACCAACCTGTCCAGCACACGCCTCGCCTGCTGCGCATCAACCAGGTTTTGGTCAATGCTCCGGGGCTTTTCAATGGCATTGGTGATCGCCTTTTTGGTAATCTCATGAAAAACAATGCGTTTGTAGTCTTCTTTATTAAGCTTCAGGCTTTCTGCCAGGTGCCAGGAAATGGCCTCCCCTTCGCGGTCTTCATCAGTAGCCAACCAGACGGTCTCCGCGCCCTTGGCCAGCTTTTTCAGGTCGGTCAGCACCTTCTGCTTGTCACCGGGCACCTCATAGTTGGGTAAAAAGCCCTTGTCTATGTCGACGCCCAGCTTGCTTGCCGGCAGGTCACGAACATGCCCGAAGCTGCTCTTTACCGTATAATCCTTCCCCAGAAAGCCTTCAATGGTTTTGGCTTTGGCAGGGGACTCCACAATGACTAAGTTTTTTGCCATATTATTATGATCTGTTTTTGGAAGGGCAAAAGTAAGAAAATAATCATGAACACATTAAAATTGTATTTTTGTGGCGGAGAGAATGATCGGTTTGGTTAGCCCTGGAGCAGTTTCTCCTGGCCAGCCAAATGCATTGAAAAACAGCAGAATAAGTCAACATTGAAAAATAAACGAAAACTATATATCGAAACCTATGGCTGTCAGATGAATTTTTCTGACAGTGAAATCGTGGCGTCGGTGATGGCGAATGATGACCACAGGTTGGTGGATCAGGCTGCGGATGCGGATGTGATTTTTCTGAACACCTGCTCCATCCGTGACCATGCCGAACAACGGGTGCTCAATCGCCTGAAGGAGTTGCAGCATTTGCGTAAAACGCGGCCGGGATTGGTTCTTGGTGTGATCGGCTGTATGGCAGAGCGCTTGAAGGAAAAGCTATTGGAGCATGATGAACTGGGTATGCGGGTGGACATGGTTGCCGGTCCTGACGCCTACCGGGAATTGCCGCAACTGCTTGCAGACGTGGAAGGTGGACGGCAGGCCATGCAGGTGATCCTGTCGGCCGACGAGACCTATGCCGACATCACCCCGGTGCGTTACGGTGGCAATGGGGTGCAAGCGTTCATCTCCATTATGCGCGGATGCGAAAATTATTGTGCCTACTGCGTGGTTCCGTATACCAGGGGCAAGGAAAGGAGCCGAGATCCTGCATCCATCCTGAATGAAACACGTCAGCTCATCCAGGCGGGTTACCGGGAAGTCACCCTGCTGGGGCAAAACGTGAACTCTTACCGGTATCACGGGGAAAACGGCCCTGTTGATTTCACTACGCTGATCGGCAGGGTTGCCGCAGCGGATGCGCAGCTGCGTATCCGTTTTGCCACCTCACATCCGAAAGACATGTCTGATGCCCTGTTGCGGCAAATGGCTGCCCATCCCAACATCTGCAAGTCGATACATCTGCCGTTGCAATCCGGGAGCACGGCCGTATTGCAGCGCATGAACAGGAAATACACCCGGGAGGATTACCTTGACCGGGTGCGCGCCATCCGGGAGATCCTTCCCGGTTGTGCCATTTCTACGGATCTAATTGCCGGGTTTTGCGGGGAGACAGAGGAGGAGCACCAGGCCACCCTCGAGGTGATGAAAGATGTGGGTTTCGATTTTGCGTTCATGTTCAAATATTCTGAGCGGCCCGACACCCTTGCCGCAAAGCGTTACAAGGATGATGTGCCAGAGGAGGTCAAAACACGCCGGCTCACGGAGATCATTGAACTGCAGCAGGCGCTTTCCCTGGATAGCAATAAAAGGGATGTGGGCACAGTGCAGGAGGTTTTGGTGGAGGGCGTGTCGAAGCGAGCTGACAGCCACATGATGGGACGCACTTCACATAACAAAGTCGTGGTCTTTCCCTGTGCCACAAGCCGTCCGGGTGATTACGTGCAGGTCAGGATCAAGGAATGTTCTTCAGCTACATTGAAAGGGAACTGTATAGACCATTGATCATGTTGCTCAGCAAGTCATTATAACAGCTTGTGGCGGACTTGTCCTTGTGTGTCTTGTCAGTTTGCTGAAACCACTTTCTCCCATCAAACCAACAGGGCACGTTGTGTGTTGTTTTTCTAAAAGAAACGATACTGCATGCAAAGTGAAACAGCGACATTTTCGATATCTTTATTAAAAAAATTAGTACCCGCGATGTCCCGGGCTCATGTTAAAGAGGATGGTTTCTGCCGTGCACCGGACAAGAAGTCTCACGATGGACAACATGCGCCGCGTTTATGTGCTTGTTTGTGGAAAGAAAGATGTTGAGTGGGCGTGCAGATGGCTATCACGCATAAGTTCTTTCGTCACCTATGGCCTGGAAGGGGGCGTTAAGAGCAGGCCCCAGGAGAGTGTTCCGCAGCAATGACTTTTAAACCAACATCATACGCATGGAGTTATATGTTTCTCTGGCTTTACTGAGCGCATTAATGTCGGCCTTGCTGGCTTATCAGATTTATCGTCTGGACCATAGCAGGCAGTATGCCTCTTTTATTCCTGTGATGTTTTCCACCGGGGTGTGGTCGCTTTTCAGCGGCATCTGGCTCCTGATGCCTTCATCTTATGTGTTGGCGACGGTTAAGGCCTCTTATATTGGTGTGATCACCCTGCCTGTGTTTCTCTTTCTCTTTGCACTGGACTTTGCCGGCAGCTCCTGGTTGCCCCGGGTCAGAAAGAAGGTCTGGCTGCTGTGGATCATTCCGGGTCTTTCCCTGCTGGCCATGGTTACGAACTCCCTGCACGGGTTCTTTTGGCAAGAGATCCGCTTAGACCGCGTACTTGCTGATGTGGAAGTTTATGATTATGTGCCTGGCCCCTGGTTTTTTGTTCACTCCATCTATTCCTATGGCCTGGTGATTGCCGCTGCGGTGATTCTTTTCAAGGCCGTGCGCATGCAAAAGTCGCTGATCAGCCATTATGCGCTCCTGGCGGGCATCGCGGCGCCGATGATAGCGAGCATCATTTACGTCGCGGGGCTTTCCCTGCTTGATTATAGCCCATTGATTCTGACCCTTGCCATCATCACCTTTGCACTGACTATATCGCACCGGTTTTACCAGGAAAACATCACAGAGATACGTGCGATGCAGGAAAAGACCAGCGAGCTCAACCGCCTGTATCATAAAGTGGTGTATGTTTCAGGTCGGCTTATACAGGCAGAGCCGGGTCAGATTGACATGGCCATCGAAGAGGTACTGGGCACCCTGGGCCTTGCCACCCATGTAGACCGCTCCTATGTGTTTCTCTATGATGCGGAGCACGACGAGGTGAGCAACACGCATGAATGGTGTCGTGAGGGCATCCCATCGGAAAAGGATAACCTGCAACATATCCCCTTCAGCGAGGCGGTTCCGCGATGGCGTCATGTGCTTATGGGTGGTGATCACATCTATATCCCGGTGGTCAGAGAATTGCCTGATGATGAGATCTATGTGGACGAGCGTGCCATTTTGGAACCCCAGGGCATCCAGTCGCTCGTCGTGGTGCCAATGTTTTCGGGCAAACATTTTGTCGGATTCGCGGGCTTCGACTCGGTGCACAACGTCCGCAGCTGGGATGAGGAGTCGATTGCCCTGCTCAAGCTGGCTGCCAGCATTATTGCGGGAAGTCTCGACCGGGTGGGCTATGAAAAGGCGCTTATCCGTGCGCGCGATGAGGCGGAAGATGCCAATCGCGTAAAGACGGAGTTCCTGGCCAACATGAGCCACGAGCTGCGGACCCCCCTCAACGCCATTATGGGTTTTACCGAATCTGTCGCCGAAGAGCTGTCGCCCGGTGAGCACCGTGAACAACTGGGCATAGCCATCCGAAGCAGCGAGTCCCTGCTTCAGCTGATCAATGACCTGCTCGACTTCTCCAAGGCAGAGGCGGGCGTGCTTACCCTCACACCTCAAAAAATCGAACTTTTCCAACTGCTGGACTTCGTAAAAGACACCTTCCTGCCGGGGGCAAAGGAGAAAGGCCTTGATTTGCAAGTGTATGCATCACCCCAGGCACGCAAGACCTTTATCCTGGACGAGGCCCGCCTGCGGCAGGTGCTCTTCAACCTGGTGGGCAATGCCGTGAAGTTTACTCATAAAGGACATGTGAAGGTCTTTGCCGACGCCACACCGCTAAACGGCAAGGTGCCTTGCCGGTCAAAAAAGCATCCTGACATGGCAAATCGCACAGAAAAACAGGAAGAAGCCGGCAATGATGACACAGCATCCGGTCCTTTGACAACGTCTTTGCCTGATGAAGGTGTCAGCGGAAAGGGCCCTTTGGATGGTGCTGGGCATGAAGGAGAAAAGCAGTTTGATGGTTTTATTCCCCACCGCCTCATCATCACGGTAGAAGACACCGGCATCGGCATCCGCAAAGAAGACCAGGGCACCATATTCAAGGAGTTCGTGCAGCTCAGCTCAGGAGACAACCGCCAGTATGACGGCACCGGGCTCGGACTCAACATTGCCCAGAGGCTGGTTTCCTTGATGAACGGTGATATTCGCGTGCAAAGCCAGCCCGGGGAGGGGAGCCGGTTTGTGATCACGTTAAACCAGGTGCCGGGGGCGGCAGACTGAGTTTGCGATGGTCATTCCAAATGTGACCTGTTTGGAATGCGGGGTTAGCGAGACGTGGTGCGTTCTACGTGGCTTGAGGGAATTTTTGAAATGTTAAGTAGGGTGTTTGGGGAAATGATTCGTGGATAACGATGTAAGCAGGAACAGTGTTACTATTCGTCAGCGACTTCTCTGGTGTTTTTTTTAAGGTGATCTTTCAGGTTTGTTAAATTGAGTGTAGGAAGATTGATGGGTTGTATGCCGGAGAGGTTTGTCAAGGTAGACAAATAGGCCCTGATGTATGGAAACACTATGGCTGGTGCATTAACGTAGAAATAGCTGTCAAGGTCTGATTCTTTTATGTCCTTATTGAACACAAAGTTTGCCAAAGCAGTTAACTCAGCTTTTATGATTTCATTGTTATCGAAAACTTTTATTTCAAGTTTTAAGCGAAAGATTGATTTGTTTGAAACGATTTCACCGCTGGGGTTTATGGAAATGTTGAAACCCTTATCCGGCTTACCATCTTTGAGTTCAATAAATGATCGCTTAACCAGAAAATTCTGAAATTGAAACTTGATGCTTTCCATATCATGCTGCTTTTGCCAATTGCAAGTTTTTGGCAGAGTACGAAACCTCCACATACAGACCTTCTATGTCAAGTTGACTCTCGTCCTGGCTGGACTCAAAAGAGAACAGCAGCGATCCAAATGTTTTTTCAGGGTAGTCTAATTGCATTAATGAACCTGAGGAAATGAAAAGTATATCTTCTCCAGGAAACATTTTGTTGAATGCAGTTTCCAAAAGGTATTCGTCTTCAAGATACGCGCTGTCGCTTTCAAAAAAAGCCCTTGGCTCTACTTGAACCACGTGCGTTTTTGATACGGAACGATATGCGTAAGAAAAACGAACGCTCGGATACTTTTCAGCGAGTTGTTTCAGGTTGTTGGTAATAAATATTTTGGGCTTCATGATAAGAATGTTTGTGTTAAAAAGTTATTGATTTCTCTGGCCACGTTATAGGCTTGTTCTCCTTTTACACTGTCAATCTGTATGTCGCCATAATCAGATTCTTCACGGAGAGCTTTTAAGTCTTTATATTTTCTGCTTAATGCTCTTTCGTCTTCCCGACCGGTTTTGGAAAAAACAGAGTTTTTTATTGCGCCCCAAAAGTATTGATGAGAATTGCCTCCCATTTGGGATATTTTGGAGCCATGGTCTTTTTCATCCTGGAGGACAATTGTGCATGCGATCACTTTAGCAAGCTGAAAGCAAGAAAAGTATGAACAATGCACACTTGGGGCGTACAGCCCTGATTTAATTAATTTCTCGGCAGCCATCAGGTTGAATTCGGACTTGTTTTTGAGCTTTTTCATTAATTATTCAAATGAACCTGAAGCACAAAAGTACAAATAAAGCAGGCTATTTGCAAAATAAAAAAGCATATATTTTCAATAAAACCAAAAAATTTGGCTTGGGCCTTCTGGTCTAATTGCATGTCTCAAACCCATGTATTCCCATTAACAGCCTAAAGCGTGAAATCCAGGAACTCCCGCACGCCATTCGGAATACTGCATTGTTTGTGGATACGGAACCCAATGGCCTAAAATCCACTTAGATCCATTGTCACCGTGGGAATCAGTAGCAGGAATCCCAGCACGATCAGGATGGCGATCAGCGGTGCGGCCCACTTGACCCACTTGTGATAGGGGATGCGCGCGATGCCCAGCACGCCGATGAGCACGCCGGAAGTGGGGGTGATCAGGTTGGTGAAGCCATCGCCGAACTGGAAGGCCATCACGGTGGCCTGGCGCGACACGTCGATCAGGTCGCTGAAAGGCGCCATGATGGGCATCGTGATAGCCGCCTTGGCAGAACCACTTGGGATCACGATGTTGATGATGGTTTGGATGATGTACATAATCCCCACAGAAGCCACGCTGCCAAACTGTCCGAGCGACCGCGACAGCCCATACAAGATGCTGTCGATGATGCCGCCGTCT
>Ga0207421_10003641_pt1 | contig 18239 bp, 11 predicted proteins | sample SodLakKL_010_SED_4_FD_187542 | JGI IMG/M metagenome (GOLD analysis project Ga0207421, IMG submission 187542) | Alkaline sediment microbial communities from Lake Tanatar, Kulunda Steppe, Russia - 8KL_010_SED (SPAdes) (version 2) | ecosystem: Environmental > Aquatic > Non-marine Saline and... | reverse complement strand
CTGGACCAAGACCTGCACCTTCGGAACCATTGGCAGTCCCCGGACTATTTCTATGCCGCCATCACCATCGGGCATGGGATAGGAACCCAACATCTGCAGGGACAGCCGCTCTGCCCACTGCAATTGAACATCGGTAAAGGTGAGAGCCAACAGCACCGCCCACACGCACAACACAACCACTGCCACTACTCTGCCGCCCATGATCGCCACCCTTCCTCAGCTCGGCATAAAGCACCGGCTGTTTTTGCAGTACCGCAGGCTGTTCCGCCACCGCTGCAGTACATACAGCAATATTTGCCATGCAGGGGCCGAAATCCTCTGCCGTCATCAGGCATTTTTTTCTGTCCAGAAGATATGGTTGGCATCGCGCTATGACACAGGTCAAACGTTCTGCGCGGCCATGGAACACCTTAGTCTCCAGTCCGGGCAAGGGCATACACAGCTATGAAGTTTTTTTCACAATCCAGCAGGAGTTTCTATCCTAATGGCTAATAAATATATTGAAGAACATTACAAAGGAGTGGACGCGAATTGAATGTAAGAAGAGCACTGCCCGTCGCAGCCCTGATTGTACTATTGTTAACTGCAGCCTGGGGATATGCAGCTACCTATGAAGGCGTTGGCCGAGGCTATGCCGGTGACATGGTGGTCGCCGTGGAGCTGGACGGAAATGTCATCGTATCTGTGGAAGTCATTGAGCACAGCGAAACCCCAATCCTAAGCGATGCCGCCATCGACGCCATACCCAATCGCATCGTGGAAGCACAAAGCGTCGATGTGGACATGGTAAGCGGCGCCACCCAGACCAGTCAAGGTATCCTGGCAGCGGTGTCCGATGCCTTGGATCAAGCCGGTGTGTCGCTGGAACAGCTGGGTGTAGAAGCAGCACCGGAACCCGATGAGGCGGAGATCATGTCGGCCGATGTCGTCATTGTAGGAGCCGGCGGTGCGGGCCTGGGGGCCGCCATTGAGTCGGCCGCCCACGGTGCTGAGGTGATCCTGCTGGAAAAACTCAGTTTTGCCGGCGGAGAAACGCTGATCTCCGCAGGCGGATTGCAAGCCGGAGGCAGCTCTGTACAAGAAGAAGCAGGCATCGAAGACTCGGCCCAAGAGCTCTTCCGCTATTGGATGGAAAAGAGCTATTTCCGCCTGGATTCCGACTGGACCAGCACGATTGCCAAGGAATCTGCCTACAACATCGAATGGCTGCGGGAATACGGCGTAGAGTTTGCAGTAGACGGTTTGGTCCACGGGAGCTGGAATCCCAATGATCCCAAGCGTTTCCACATGCCGGTGGGCGGCGGTTCGGGCCTCGTGGAGCCGCTGGTGGAATCCGCGGAAAACCTAGGTGTACAGATCATTTACGACACCAAGGCGACGGAGTTGATTCAAGAGAACGGCCGCATCGTCGGTGTCTTGGCTGATGGCCAAGTTTCGGAAGTGAGAGCCAATGCCGTGATCCTGGCCACCGGCGGATTCGGCAACAACCCGGATCTGATCGCAGAGTACGCACCGGAGTTTGCCGACGCAGAGCCGGTAACTACCCCCGGCAACACCGGCAGCGGCCTATTAATGGCTAAGGAAGCGGGGGCTAAAACAGCGGACATATTCCATGCCATCGGCTGGCAGGTGTCCCCTCTCAATCTGCCCGAGACAGTGCTGGTCAATAGGGAAGGCCATCGTTTTATCGACGAAAATGCCTTTTATTCCCTCAAGGCAGAAGCGATGATCAAAGCAGGCGGTACCGTGTACCAAATCTTTGACAGCCCATGGCTGGCCGGCCAGAATGAAGATACACAGGCGGCGGTTGCCGATGCTGCAGCCGAAGGAGAACTGTGGAAAGCCGATACCCTGCAGGAGCTGGGCAATGCGGCCGGTATTGATGGTGAATCGCTGGCAGAATCCATGGACGAATTCAGTGCCATGGCCGAGGCCGGTGAAGATACCCAGTTCTTCCGGGCCGGCGATACCCTGGTCCCTGTGGCAGAAGGCCCGTTCTACGCCATGCCCATCAACCTGTCCCATCTGGGCACCATTGGCGGCGTAGCCATCAATAACAAAGCCCAAGTGGTCGATGCCTATGATCAAGCGATCCCAGGACTCTATGCAGCAGGATCTGTAACTGGTGGTCTGATCGGTGAAGTGTATCCGGGCAGCGGCACAGCCATTGCCACACTGTTTGCCACGGCCCGCATTGCCGCCGAGCACGCCATTCAGGAATGACGCACGCGCCAAAGCTCCCCCCGTCCTGGGAGGAGCTTTTTTGCATGGCTATAACAACATACGGCATTCCCCAAGTGCCGTGGGACCGCACTGTCAACCAGAAAACCCGTCCCCATGGCTACCGGCTTTGGGGAGCATAGTGCTGCGGCTGCATCGATCGGCGCACCAACTCCCGCGCCTCGGCCAGTCCGTTCAGTTCTCCGGCTGCCATCAACTGCACTAGTATGTTGCCGATGGCCGTAGCTTCAGCGGGGCCAGCCAAGACATCCCTTCCCGTGATATCCGCTGTCATCTGGCAGAGAAGTTCGTTGCGGCTGCCGCCGCCGACGATGTGAATCTTCGTCAGTTTCTCGCCAACCACCGATTCCAAGTTGCTGAGATGCTGGTTATACGACGAGGCCAGGCTCTCATAAATCCCAAGTACATATTGGCCGATGGTCTTGGGGACCGGCTGGCCAGTTTCCCGGCAGTACCCGGCGATTTTTTCCAGCATGTTCTCTGGATGCAGAAACCGGGCGGCATCCATATCCAGGCAGAAGGGGGCGCTTTCTTCCTCCCGGGCCTGCTGGTTCAAGGTTTCATAGGATACGTCTTCACCATGGTCACGCCAGATTTCCCGGCACTGTTCGAGCATCCAAAGGCCGGTGATGTTTTTCAGAAAGCGAATTCTGCCTTCGACCCCGATTTCGTTGGTCAAGTTGGCCTGGCGGGCCCGGTCATTGATGACAGGATTCCGGAGTTCAATACCCAAAAGAGACCATGTGCCGGAACTGATGTATGCCGCACCGTCCTCGGAGTCAAAGGGCACCGCTGCCACCGCCGAGGCTGTGTCATGGCTTCCGATCAGGCACACCGGCAGCGGCGCCGGCAGCTGCATTTCTTCGGCCACGTCTGCCTGTATATCGCCTACATAGGCAGGGGCAGCCTGAACCTCGGCCATCTTTTCCAGCGGCAGGCCCAACTGCTGGAAAACACTGGCCGACCATCTCCGTTCCACCGGGTTATATAACTGCGTCGTGGACGCGATGGTCTCTTCGCACAGCTTCCGCCCTGTGAGAAAATAGTTGATCAAATCCGGCATCAGCAGCAGATCCGACGCGGCTTCGGGTATGTGGGGCCGCATCTGCTGATCTGCATACAGCTGCACCAAAGTATTCAAGGGAAGAAACTGGATGCCCGTTTCCTGGTAGACCATTTCCCGAGGAATGTCCCGGAATATCTGCTCGTACATGCGTGTGTTGCGGACATCACGGTAGTGGATCGGGTTGCTGAGCAGATCGCCATTGCTGTCCAAATAGGCGTAGTCCACACCCCAAGTATCCACGGCCAAACTGGCCAGTTCGCCGCTGGCCGCCTGCCGGGCCCGGACAACGGACCGCTTCACGTCTTCCATGATCTGCAGAATGTCCCAATAGAGCGTTCCCTGGAGACAGCCGCTGCCCGTGTGAAAACGGTGAATTTCTTCCATCTGCAGACGGTCCCCGTCGTATCTGCCTAATATGCCGCGGCCGCTCGATGCTCCCAAATCCAGCGCTAATACGTTTTTCAAGCCAATCCTCCTTCCCGCTGCCGGCAATCAAGTGCCGCGGGTCAGTACATACTTTGGATACTCCGATTTCCTGTATGCCTGCAGGGGATCCGGATCAATGCCCATGGCCTCCCGGACCCGGTGCAAAAGCGGTGTTACGTCGGTGCGGTATGCCTTTAAGAGCAGCTCCTCACAAGCCACCACGTCGCCCTGCCGCTGGGACTCCCTGAGCGTCTTGCGATCCACCAAAAGCGCCTTGGCATAGGTCTCTTGAATATTCAAGACCGATTGGACCATGGCCTCCACCTTAGGCTTGATATTGTGGCTTTGATCGATCATATAGGCAATGTCCAGATCGCCGTCTGCTTCACCGGCGGCCAATTCGTTATAGATTAAAAACAGCTCATAGGGATTAATGGAACCCACCGTGAGATCATCGTCGGCGTATTTGCGGTTGTTGAAATGGAAGCCCCCCAGCTTATCTTCGTCGATCAAAAAGGCAACAATCTGCTCAATGTTGGCCGCCAGGGGATGGTGGCCTAGATCAACCAGAGCCTTGGCCCGCGGCCCTAGTTTATGGGCTAAGAGGACCGCACTGCCCCAGTCGGCCAAGTCCGTGTGGTAAAACGCGGGTTCGAAAAACTTGTATTCGATCAAAAGGGTCATATGGGGATCCATGTAATCCATGACCTCTTCCAAGCTTTCTTCCAGCCGGCGTTTTCGGGAACGGAAATCATCCTGGCCCGGGTAATTGGTACCGTCGGGCAGCCAGAGACTGAGGAGATCGGAGTCAAGTTCCCGCATAATATCCACACATTCCTTCATATGGCCGACAGCCTTTTGGCGAACAGCAGCATCGGGGTTGGTCAGGCTTCCTAGTTTATACGCGTCGTCTTGGAACAGATTGGGGTTGATGGCCCCTAGTTCGATGCCGACTTCTTGGGCATGGCGATGCAGAGCCGGCCAGTCCTCCACATAATCCCAAGGAATGTGCAGGGCGGCCGACGGGGCGATGCCCGTCACCTTGTGCACTTGGGCTGCGTCTTCTAGACGCTGGTAAACGTTCTTGGCCGCCCCCTGCTGGGTAAAGACATGGAATCGCGTTCCGCTGTCGCCATATCCCCATGAGGGCGTCTCGATCCGCTGCTGTATGAGCCGCTGGATCACCTGTTCAACATCGACCTGTTCTGGAACATTGCTTTGGCACCAATCGGAAAAACTAAGCACCTATCTCCCGCCTTTCGTATTTTCCGCACACAGCCGCTCAAGTGCGGTATGCCGTCATCGCTGCCAGCCCCTTAAGAGCGCAGTGGATTGCCCGATACAGTTCCTGCCCCTGACATGGTTTGGTCAGATACAGGTGAATGTACCCCTTGCCCGCGGCTTCCGCGGCGGTTCCCAGTTCCGGGTAGCCAACCAACAGAATACGCATGGAACTGCAGCGTTCTTTGACTTGCGACAAAAACTCCACCCCGTCCATTCCCGGCATAAGGTAATCGGCCACGACCGCGGCAAATGGCCCCTGCTGGGCCAGCTTCTCCAGCCCCTCGGCGCCGCTTTCGGCCGCATACACCTCATAGTCCGGAGACAGCTGCCGGGCCAGGGTGTTAACCACATTGACCCCGTCATCCACAAGCAGGACTCTGTTCATCATCCACCTCGCTTTCCGAATCGAAGCGCCTCGTCACCGAACCCGCACTACAGCTCGATATCCATAGCCGCGGCCGCCCGGCGAAGATGTGAGGCTGCGGCCCGATATTCTTCCATGGTCTGCAGATGTTCCAGCATCAGCGGGGTGTCCTCCGGAAGGCCTTTCATACCTCGAAACAGGGCGGAGAAATCAAACATCCCCTGCCCAGGGGCGGCTTCTTCCAGATGTACCGTCAGGGAATCGCGGATGATCGTATCTTTCCCGTGACAGCTCTTGATTGCCGGTCCTAGTTTGGAAAAGCAATCGTCGGTAAACTGCGCCGAAAAGAAACAGCGCCATGGGTTGTTGATCATGTTCACGATGTCCAAATGCACAGCAAACCGGTGACGATCCACTGCCTCCATGAGCCGCAGATAGCTGTCCGGTGAATCGGGAAATATCCACGGCATAGGTTCCAAGGTATAAAAGGTCTCCGAGGGACCGACGCTGTCGATAATTTCTTGAACAGACTGCACAACCATGGCAAATGTTTCCTCTGACAGATTATCCGGATGCGGTCCATCCCAGCGGCTGCCGCGGCTGCCGGCAATATTGACGCAGCAGCGGGCACCGATCCGATCAGCCAATTCCAGCTGGGTCTTGCAGTAGTCAAGCGCTTTCTGCCGTTCGCTAGGATCGGAGCTGATGGGATTGCTCCAAGCACCGACTTCGGCTACTACGATGTCCGCTTCGGCACTGGCTTTGCGATACTCTTCCACCTCGGAATCGGACGCAGCAGCCGCAACGGGACACAGGGCCGCCCGGTATCCCTCTTTCTGCAGTAACGCAATCCATTCTGCCGCTGAATCAAAGGATGCAAGAATCGGTCCTCCCAAACGCATACAGCACCTTCTTTCCATTGGTTGTCATCTTTGACAGGCACGAAATTCCACATCGCACTGGAAGGTCTTAGGGTGGCATACATCAGGTTGCTTCAGCGGATCACCGCGTCCTGCAGCTGGGTCCGAAACCGCTCCAGTCCGTCGGCTTCTGGGAAGAACGCCTGGGCCGCCTGGGAATTACCGCCCCCGCGTCCGCCAAAGCTTGGTGCCCGCTGCTTTACAAATGCGCCGCAGTCCAAGGCCAGAGAGCCATCATGGGCCAGCAGGATCTTCTCTCCGCAGACAATCACCGCTAAGAAGGGGCCCTGGGCCTGGACGGCTTGGCTCAGCGCCTGGGCTTCGTCCATGGCAGCCGCTTCGAGTTGAACCAGCGGCGATTCTGCCCTGGACACCGCTTCCGCAGCCCGGTACTGGGCAAGATTGCCTTGCAGCTCCTTAATTTTCTGCGCCTGCTGTTTCGTCCGTTCCAACTCCGCCGCTACTCTTGCCGCCAGTTCCTTCTCACCGGTTGTCAGGAGATCGGCCAGTTCCCGGATGAGCCCATGCTTGGCAGCATAGTCCCGGAAAGCCCTTTGTCCGCAGAGAAAATGGAGGCGGGCACCGCCTTTGTAAGGGGCGGCCCGGACCACTTTCAGCCATCCAATTTGGCCGGTGTGGCTTAGGTGGGTCCCGCAGCAGGGAGCACAGTCCAATCCTTCGATCTCCACCAAACGCACATCCCCCTCCAACTGTGCGCTTCCTCTCACCGTAGTATCTTTCATCTGGTTTGCTGGAATAACTTTAGTGGCAACGCTGCGTTCCTGGAAGATATACTCGCCAACCTGCGCTTCGACGCGCTCAATCTCAGCCTCGGACAGCATGCCTCCATGGATGTCCAGCGTCGCGCCCTGCCTGCTGAGATGGAAGCCAACGGTCTCTCGCTGATACTCCTTCTGCAGTACAGCAGATAGCAGGTGCTGTCCCGTGTGATGCTGCATATTTTCCACGCGGGCGCGCCACTCCACCCGACAGCGGGCGGTTGCACCGGGCTCACCCGGAGACTGCTGCAAAACGTGGGCAATACTTCCGGCCCGCTCCATGACATGGCTGACAGCACACCCATTGATCCAGCCGGTATCGGCCGGTTGGCCGCCTCCTTCCGGATAGAAAATGGTCTCCCGCAGCTCGACAAAGAAACGGCCCTCCACTTCTTCCACGGCGGTAACCGCCGTTTCCAGCTCCCATTGAAAGGGATCGGTATAAAACTGTTTGACTGTCATGCTTCCACCTTTTCCATGGAAATATCACTGCCCCGCCAAATGCCAGAGGTACAGAGCAGCCGTGGTACCATAGGGAGAATAGAGATTCCGGTAATGCTCGAACTGTTCCCGCCCCAGCTTAGGAAGCTGGTGCAGGGTCATAAGACCCTTGCGAATCCCAAGATCGTCATAGCTCAGCACATCGGGGCGGGCCAGAGAAAATATCAGCACCATCTCAGCCGTCCATCGTCCAACGCCGCGCAGTTGGGTCAGCTGTGCAATCACCTCTTCATCGCCGTAGCGATGCAGGCCCGAAAAGTCCAGGGTTCCCGCCAAGGCAGCCTCTGCAATACCTTGAATATAGCTGGCCTTGGGACGGGACAGCCCGCATCGGCGCAATTCCTCCAAATCCAGGCCTTTCAAGGCCTCAGGGGAGATGGGACCGGCATGACTCTGCAGCCGCTCCCAGATGGTCTGCGCGGCCCGGCCGGTTATCTGCTGGCTGATTACACTGGACACGACGGCGGCAAAGGGGTCGGGCATAAGATACCGCTGTATGTGGCCGACTTGGTCGATCACGCACCCCAGTTCGGAATCGGCTGTTCTCAAATGTTGTTTTTCCCTTTCTCCATAGGGAAACACCTGCACGCAGCATTCCTCCTAAGTACATGCCCGTCCTGCATCGCAGCAGGCCCTTGCACACCGCTGTAAGTACGGTTTGCTTGTTATTTCTCCCCTCCGGCACCCAATTCCTTTCCCCGCGGGCAATCCCCGCCGGCAAACTGCAGCAGCTGCCGATTCTGGCTCTGAGTATCTGCCATCCTTCCGGCTTCGCAGCGGCGGTTTCTCCTGGGGCCAACCGATTTCAATGGCACGCCCACGAGGAGCCATGGGATGGCGCCCGGCCCGGGACCCCACTGCCTTCCCTGGTCCTGGTGGTCCTGGCGTGGGGTTTTCCCTGCAGGTGACACGTAAAAAAGACCAGACTAGAAACGCTCTCCAGCCTGGTACGCACCTAAGATTATATGACGCCACTGAAAAACATAAGTTCAAGAAGACGGCCCCTCGGCCACTTTAGGGTGCATCGCTGCTGACAACGTCAGCAGGCTGTACCACTCGGGTTTCGCCGAAGCGGTCACCAATTCGCCGGCCATCTTTGTCCGTAAGCACCAATATCAGCTCGATAATACCCAGCACAAGCGCCACAAGCGGACCAATAATCCAGCCAAGGACCGGTATAATGGCAATGAAGGTGCCGATGGTCAGAGGAATATTGCGTTTCGCTGATGTGGCCAAATCGACAACACTGCCGTCGGTGGTTTCCACTTCAATGCCCATGAGTTTCTTGCCGACGCTTTTGTTCTTCCATTCATCCTGCTTCATCACTTGATAGGGCGCCGCATCTTTAAACAGTAGGTACAAAGCGCCGATCAGAGCACCTATCACTGGAATGAACACAACCACCCAACCGATCAACGCATCAATCAACGCCGCTAAAACCCTCTTCGAAGTTTCTGCCTTTTCGCCCACACCGTCACCCTCCTTCACATATTTGGAATTCACAGGGTGCCTGCAGTTCTCGACCCCTGCAAAACCCAGCCAACCCAGCAGCTCGCCCCAAAATCTTCTGCCGACACAAAACCTGCAGCTGCCCATCCGACAACGATTTGTACATGGCCAATGTCAAATTCCGTATTGTGTCTATTGTTTGGGTTTTTGACATCGAGCCTGCAAAATCCTTCTTTCTTAGAAAAACAATTGCTCATAGCCTAGGATTTCTTGAAAACCATAGGTCAATCGTCTACACGCAGTGGATCGTCTTGACAGAGGCAGCCTCGCAAGCGGCAGGCCGAGGCAGAATTCGCCTCGACCGGCCTCCAGGGTACTGCCGATCATGCCACCCAAGCTCCGTTATGCGTCTGGCTCCTCCCCGGTGATACTGACAATGGCAAAAAAGGCGGCCCGGCGAACGTCTGGATATTCATCCTCGTCCTGGTACAATTCCAACAGACGGGGCACCGCGTCGGCGGCTGCTGGCCCGATGGTATTCAGTGCCGTAGCCGCCCTGTACTTTGTACCGAGACCATCGCGGTGCAGCAGATCGATGAGTGTGGGGATGGCCGGCTCACCAATGGCTGCCAGTGCGTGGGCCGCCGAGCTTGCCGCTTCGCGGAAATCCCCTTCCTCGCGCTGCAAGAGCTGCGCCAGCTGCGGTGTAGCCGGCTGGGAGTCCGAACCGAAATGGACCCAATGGATCGAGGCAACAATGCGGGCCACATGATGGTAATCATCCAGCAGAGCAGCGGCCATTTCGCTCTGTACTGCCAAGGCTCTTTCACCGGCATTGGCCAGCGCTTCTGCCGCCCGCCTCCGCACCAGCCTCTCTGGGTCATAGAGCATAGCTGCAATGGGTTCAAGATGGCCGCTCAGGGCATCAGGGTCACAGCCAGCCATGGCCCGCAGCACCAGTGCTCGAATCGCGGTTTCTTCGTCCTCAAGGGCAGCAACCAACTGCGGCACCACACCACCGGCATCTTCTCGCACAGCTGTAATCACTTCGGCGGCGCTCTTGCGCACATCCGCCGCTGGGTCAGACAATAGCGGTGCAGCCGCACCCGCCCGGCGGCTTCCCCCCACGGGAACCCAGCGAAGGGCTTCCACCGCCAGTCGGCGCACAATTTCGCTGTCTTCGGCGGCCGCTTCCGACAAAGCCGTAAACAGTTCTTCCGCATGGGTGTCGGACCGCATGCCGTAACTTCCCAGGGCCCGGGCCGAATACTTTCGCATATCCAGTTCCGTGTCCTTAAGACCCGCGATTAAGTAGGGAACGGCGTCGTCGGGAAAATACCAGGCATATTCCACAATTTCTGCAGCACCAATCCGAATCTGCAGATCCGAGTCATCGAGAAGAACAAGGATCCTGTCCATAACGTCATCAATAGGGCGGGTCCCCACCCGCATTCCATCGGGCATTTCCCTTCCCAAGCCCCGCAGAGCTTCCATGGCCAAACGCCGTGTCTCTCCGCTGCTGGAAAGGATCAAATCCAAAAGCTGCGGCGCTGTATCCCTCCGGCGATGGCGGCTCAGTTCTTCCACCGCCACCGTTTGATCCGCTGCATCGCCCTGCACCAACATGTCCAAAAGCTCTGCGTCGGTGGCATCCTCTGGATCAAAAGCAGCTGTTTCCGGTTCCACTGCCGTCCCCGGGAAATCCGTGTCCGGCATGGGCATGCCTGGCATAGCTTCTAGCTCCATCTCGACCGTCTTTCTTTCACCGCCCGCCAATTCGATGCGGGTCTGCGCGGGCATGGCCCCAACCTCTCCATCGACGAGCATGGCCATAATTTCGTAGGTCCCCGGCGCCAGCTCTGCAGTCTTTGGCTGCCCGGGCGCGAATACCATGGGTATCGTCTGGCCCGCGATCATGATCTGGCTGTTTTCACTAACCTCTTCCCCCTGCCAAGTAACAACGATCGTAACTTCCGCCTTTTCAGCCGCCGCCGATACAGAGAACATCAAACCCATGATCAGCAGCAGCGTCATACCCCGAATACACAGCATTGCTACAGCCCTCCCATCTGCCTGCTCACTCCATGGCAGCATAACGGTGCGACGATGAGCTAAGCCCGCCTCCTTTCCATCCTGCTGCACAGCGGTTCTTGCGCCCTGGCTGCAGATATAGGTGTACTGCTTTCCGAGTCGATCAGGACAGTTTCCTTGTGTTAATTATAAATTATTTCCCAGTTATATGGAAGTGTGATTCTGCGATCTATCTGGTTGTGTTGGACCCACCTTGAATTCGTGCAGCGAGACATCTATTCCCAAGCACCAGCCACAAAGCTAACAGCCCCGGCAGCATCGTCCCAGCCATGTGAGCATAGCTTCGAGGAGCCTTCTCGGTTTCCCAAGTCCATTGTCTGCTGTGAGCCTATTGTTCGTCAGTTCTTTTTCGCGAACGGGTACAACAGCACTTTTCGCGTCGTGCATTCCTGTCTTTATGCTTGCGGGGATCCAAGTCATTACTAAGCGTATGCAGGGGCCCTTCACAGTGGACTAAATCCCATGTCGATGTGCTTGATCGTCAGCCTGCGGTGCCGCGACAATGTTCCAATAGATACCGGTTATGTTCCGTGCCGGTCTGTCACAAGCCAAGAGCTAGGTGTGGGTACACCTAGCTCGGCCATAACAAATGAAGTTCTTCACGCTGCGTCATTCATTATCTGGCAGTCAAGGATCCTTTTGCTGCCATCGTGTTTGCAGAACGCAAGAAGGTTTGGGTTGTCATTCCCTGCAGCCGGGCAGTTCGTCAGCATCGGTCTGTCAGCCGGCGGGCCAGGTTCGGTCCAGAAGTGCACGACGTTCCGGCTTGGGACCCCCTGCGGGGACGAAACCGGCGCTCTCAGCACAGTGACAGTGGTTCTCCAAGTCACATAATGACAAGAGCCGTCATCCAGTGGCAAGTGCCAAAGGCCAACCTCTCCCCTATGCTTGCAATATGGCCCTCACCAGCAACGGGGTTCAACCGAAATTCCATTTCACCGGTTTGCGGATCTTCAATGCGCACAGACCCTTCGGCTTCAAAATGGGTTTGGCCGTCGGCATCAACAATGCGCAGGGCATAATCGTCGTCTGTCTCAGCCATGGGAGCTGTACCGGATTCTCTGCCCAGGTGTACGGCCGCCGCGCCGTCCTGGAAAAGAATCAGCCCGATCATCGTCTCCTCTCCTCGCTCCAGTGTCTGGGCAGACGGCCTTCCTTCCCTTCGCTGAGAGATGCCGACGGGGATATAAACAAACTCGTCAGCGCCACAGATAACCGCAAAGTTGAAGTTCAGGGCCCAGGATTCTTGAAGCCAAGCGCCGTCTCGCTGCAGCGCGCGGGCCTGAAGCCGGGAAAAATCGACCCCGATTTCTTCTGTTGCTGCTTGCAGAATTCTCTGGGCTTCCTCATGGGGGGCTTGAAGGTCGACCACAGTGGCAGAAAGGTTCGTTCTTTCGAGCGCCTGCTCAATTCTTGCAGCATCTCCGTCTGTACCTGCAATCATCGACTCAAACTCTTGGGCAGCCTCCTCAGAAAAGGGCTGTACCCACTGCAAGCGGGCTTCCTCTGCACTTTCCATGATGCCGTGGGCAGCGCCGAATTGGCTGCCAGCCACAAAAACCACAGTCAGAAGCACAAAAACAAATGGTCTCGGTTTCAACTTGCCCACCTCCTTAGTATTCGTCTTCTATACCAAATATACAATTCCTTCCAAAGACAATGTTGTGGTCGGAATATTTACTTTTTGTTGTTAAATGACAGCTTCTTCTCGGTCTATATGCCCCCGTCACAGGCCACGTTTCCGCCAATCACACAAAAAGAAGCCCCTGTCCCGGAAACATGGCCGGCACGGAGCTTCTTTCTCTTGGGATACGTTTACTTCACCTGTTGCTGGCGAAACACTTCTAGCACACGGGCCTGAGCACCGTCTAGATGCTGCTCTGCCAACTGCTTGGCCAGGGCACTGTCACCGTCGGCAATGGCCGCGAACAACCTGCGGTGGTCTTCTAGAGCCTGCTGCAGCCGGCCGCCGCCAGCCAAAGATGCTGCTCGAAATCGGGTAATTTGCTCAAACAAATTGTCGAGAATTCTCTGCAGCAGTTCATTGTGGGAAGCTTCGCAGATCAGGCGGTGGAAAGCTGTGTCAATTTCAATGCAGCGGGTCACATCGGAGGCGGCGATGCATTGGGCTATGGATTCGGTCTGTTCCTTCAGCTTGGCTATCTGTTCCTTGGTGATGTGCTGCGCAGCTAAGGAGGCAGCCAACCCCTCCAGGACTATCCGGACCTGGAATATGTCGGTGATCTCTTTCCTGGATTTGATGCCGCTGACAAAGGCGCCCTTGCGAGGAATAATGACAAGAAAGCCCTCCTGCTCCAACATCCGGATGGCTTCGCGAGTAGGTGTGCGGCTGACTCGAAACTGCTCTGAAATCCCGACCTCTGTCACCTGTTCCCCGGGAACGAGGCGTCCGGTTAGAATCCCCTCTCGGAGAATATCGTAGATCTGTTCCCGCAGCGGTTTGTAACTGTGGGGATCAATCGGCGGAAGATCATGCATCGGCCTGCACCTCCATGGACCTAGGGTACACGAGTGCAGATATTTCTGTCAAGATACGACTGGCCGTGTCATGGGCTTTTACCTACCTTTTACGTTATACGCAGACGGAAAACAATCAGAGCACGGATTTCTCAATGTATACATGCACATTTAGCCCTTTTCGTCTTTACAGCCGGCACCGTACACTCTATAGTTAAGCTGCAGAGACGACTCCACTGAGATTTGGATCAGTGGCGAAAGGTTGGAATCCAAAATGAAATCCATAAACTACCCGCAACCACAGGGCCTCTATCATCCCTCCTATGAACACGATGCATGCGGCGTCGGATTTGCCGTGGACATCCAAGGACGGCCGTCGCACGCCACCGTCAAACGGGGGCTCCAGATACTGGCCCGTCTCAGTCACCGGGCCGCTGCAGGCGCCGACAACGACTCCGGCGACGGTGCGGGGATGCTGCTGCAGATCCCCCATCAATTCCTCTGCGGAGAGTTTGCGCAGCTGGGCATTGAACTGCCGGCTGCGGGGACATACGGCGTGGCCATGCTCTTCCTGCCCCGGGACAGCCAGGCCCGCGCCCATGCCGAACAGATCTTTGCCGGCACGGCAGAGCAGGAAGGCCTCACGGTTTTGGGATGGCGTAACGTTCCCGTACACCCCGGCGTTCTCGGCACTGCAGCGGACCAATGCCGCCCCGCCATTCGCCAGGCAGTTCTCGCACCCCAAAACGGGACACCGCAAAGTCAGGAAGCATTCGAGCGGCAGCTGTTCATGGTGCGCAGGCTTGTGGAAAAACAACTGGGGGGCGACTTTTACGCAGCCAGCATGTCTTCCAGAACCATCGTATATAAGGGCATGGTGACCGCCCAGCAGCTGCCTGGCTTTTATCCGGATCTGCGGAACGAAAAGACAGCCAGCGCGCTCTGCTTGGTTCATTCCCGTTTCAGTACCAACACCTTCCCCAGCTGGGAACGGGCCCATCCAATCCGCTATATCGCCCACAACGGCGAGATCAACACCCTGCGGGGCAACGTTAACTGGATGAACGCCAGAGAATCTGTGCTGCACTCGCCCGTGTTCGGCCAAGACCTAGAGCGGTTGTTTCCCATTCTGCAGCACGAAGGCAGCGATTCTGCCATTTTCGACAATGCCCTGGAATTCCTTCACCACAACGGCCGCAGCCTGCCCCATGCCGTGATGATGATGATTCCGGAACCGTGGTCGGGACACAAACAGATGGAGGAGAGCAGGCGGGCCTTCTACGAGTATCACAGCACTATGATGGAACCATGGGACGGGCCGGCACTGGTAGCCTTCACAGACGGCAGCCAAATCGGCGCGGCCCTGGATCGCAATGGCCTGCGTCCAGCCCGTTATTGCGTAACCCGAGACCAACAGCTGATCATGGCTTCCGAGGCCGGTGTACTGGACATTCCTGCCGAAGCCGTTGAACACAAGGGAAGGCTGAAGCCTGGAATGATGCTGCTTGTGGATACGGACCGGGGACGGATCGTTGAAGATCAGGACCTCAAAGAAGAACTGGCTTCGGCCAGCCCCTATCAAGAGTGGCTCCAGGAAGGCATCATCGATCTTAATGCACTGCCTGCAGCGCAGAAGCAGGCTGCGGAGACGGGCGGGGCACCGTTGCTTGAGAAGCAGAAGGCCTTTGGCTTTACCAACGAAGATCTGAATCTGATACTCACTCCCTTAGCCAGGGACAGCCAGGATCCCGTGGGGTCCATGGGCACAGACTCTCCCCTGGCCGTGCTGTCGGAACGGCCGCAGCTGCTGTACAGTTATTTCAAGCAGCTCTTTGCACAGGTCACCAATCCGCCCATTGATTCTATCCGGGAAGCACTGATCACGTCCACCGTCACCTACCTGGGCGCCGAAGGAAATCTACTGCGTCCGGGAGCCGAAAGCTGCCGGCGGGTGCGGACAGACAGTCCGATCCTAAGCAGCGGGCAGCTGGACAAACTGGCGGCCCTCCAAGATGATGCGCACCGCACCGACACGCTGTCGCTGGTGTATTCCCACCGGCAATGCGGCTTGGAGGAGGCCCTCGATGGCCTGTTTGCCCGGGCCGACGAAGCCATCTCCCGCGGTGCATCGATCCTCATCCTCTCGGATCGCACCGTTGGGCCCGATGGCATGCCTATTCCGGCACTGCTGGCCGTGGCGGGCCTGCACCATCACCTGATTCGGCAGCGGACGCGGACGAAGGTGAGCATTGTCCTGGACTCGGGAGAACCGAGGGAAGTGCACCATTTCGCAGTACTGCTGGGCTATGGAGCCGATGCGATTCACCCCTACCTGGCCTATGAATCCATCTCTGATCTGGCTGCCCGGGATAAAATCAAGGATATCAGGGGGGACGAGGCCTGCCTCCGCTACCGCAGCGCGGTGCTGAAAGGCGTAATCAAGACCATGGCCAAAATGGGTATTTCCACCATTCAAAGCTACCGCGGCGCCCAGATCTTTGAAGCCCTGGGCATTCACTCCTCTGTTATCGACCGTTATTTCACGGGAACCGCCTCAAGGATTGAAGGCATAGGCCTGGCAGAAATCGAGAAAGAAAGCCTATCTCGTCACGGAAGTGCTTTTGACAGCGGTGCTGCGTCCTCAGCCCCCCTCAATTCCGGCGGGCTGTACCAGTGGCGGCGCGACGGCGAACGGCACATGTACAACCCTGATACCATCCATAAACTGCAGCAGGCCTGCAGAACCAATGATTATGCTCTCTACAAGGAATATACGGCAGAACTGCACCAGGGAGGACTGTATACCCTCCGGGACCTGCTGGAGTTCCACGATAGCAGGCAGCCTATTCCCCTGCAGGAAGTGGAGTCGGCGGAATCCATTCTGAAGCGGTTCAAATCAGGGGCTATGTCCTACGGTTCTCTCAGTGAAGAAGCCCATGAAAGCCTGGCCATAGCCATGAACCGCATTGGCGGCAAAAGCAATACCGGAGAAGGCGGCGAAGATCCGAAGCGTTTCCAACGGGAAGCGAACGGAGATTCCCGCTGCAGTGCCATTAAGCAGGTGGCGTCCGGGCGCTTTGGCGTCACCAGTGAATACCTGACCAGCGCCTCCGAAATCCAGATCAAGATGGCCCAGGGTGCCAAGCCAGGCGAAGGCGGCCAGCTTCCGGGACAGAAGGTCTATCCTTGGATAGCAAAAACCAGGCACTCCACACCGGGCGTGGGGCTCATTTCTCCGCCGCCGCACCACGATATCTATTCCATTGAAGACCTGGCACAGCTGATTCACGATCTTAAAAACGCCAACCGCCAGGCCGCGATCAGCGTTAAATTGGTATCCGCCGTCGGCGTGGGAACCATCGCGGCTGGTGTCGCCAAGGGCCGGGCCGACTTAATTCTCATCAGCGGCCACGACGGAGGAACCGGTGCCTCGCCGCGGGGCAGCATCCAACACGCAGGACTGCCGTGGGAGCTGGGCTTGGCAGAGGTGCACCAAACGCTGCTGCTCAACGGCCTGCGCAGCCGAGTGGCATTGGAGGCCGACGGTAAGCTGATGTCCGGGCGTGACGCGGCAGTAGCGGCATTGTTGGGTGCCGAAGAATTCGGCTTTTCGACACTGCCTTTGGTTGCCCTGGGATGCATTATGATGCGGGTCTGCAACAAGGACACCTGCCCGGTGGGGGTTGCCACCCAAGATCCCCGCCTGCGGAAGAACTTCCAAGGCGATCCCGCTCATGTGGTCAACCTGCTGCGTTTTATCGCCGAGGATCTGCGGGAAATCATGGCTTCCCTGGGCTTTCGGACCATAACCGAAATGGTAGGCCGCACGGAAGTACTGCGGCAGCGTACCCCAGCGGCGCACAGCAAGGCGTCGGGCATTGACCTTTCCGCCCTGCTCCAACAGACCCAGCCGCAAACAGGTCTGCAGTGCCGCACGGAAACCCAAGACCACAATCTGGAAGCTTCCCTCGATGCCAGAGAGCTGCTGCCCCTCTGCCGTCCGGCCATCGAAGACGGTCGTCCGGTACAGGCATCGCTGCCCATTGACAACACCTGCCGGGTAACCGGTACCATCGTTGGATCTGAACTGACCCGCCGCCACGGCGCAGCGGGCCTTCCAGACGGGACTATCAGTTTATCCTTCCAGGGCTCGGCCGGCCAGAGTTTCGGGGCGTTCATTCCCCAAGGGATGACCCTGCGCCTAGAAGGCGAAGCCAACGATTATATGGGCAAAGGACTGTCCGGTGGACGCATTGCCGTTTTTCCGCCGGCGGGCGCCGCTTATGAGGCCCATGAAAACACCATCATTGGTAATGTCGCACTCTATGGCGCCACATCGGGAGAAGCTTACATCCGAGGCTTGGCCGGGGAGCGCTTCTGCGTCCGCAACAGCGGTGCCAGGGCTGTGGTAGAGGGCGTCGGCGATCACGGCTGCGAATACATGACCGGAGGGCGTGTGGTTATTTTAGGACCCACCGGCCGCAACTTTGCAGCCGGGATGTCCGGGGGAATTGCCTACGTATGGGACCCCGAGGAAAGATTGACGGCCATGTGCGGCGGCGAAGGCGTACTGTTGGAAACGGCGGGCGATGCCGACGACCAGGCTCTTATCCAAGAGATGCTGCAGAAGCACCTGCATT
>Ga0207421_10003640_pt1 | contig 18240 bp, 14 predicted proteins | sample SodLakKL_010_SED_4_FD_187542 | JGI IMG/M metagenome (GOLD analysis project Ga0207421, IMG submission 187542) | Alkaline sediment microbial communities from Lake Tanatar, Kulunda Steppe, Russia - 8KL_010_SED (SPAdes) (version 2) | ecosystem: Environmental > Aquatic > Non-marine Saline and... | reverse complement strand
TCTTTCTGCTCCATCCCCAGCAAATCCTTATAAACCTCTTCATTATGCTGGCCTAAACCAGGGCCGGGCCACTCGATATCACCAGGGGTTTCACTTAACTTTGGCACTATTCCCGGTACTTTAACTTTACCCCATGCCGGATCTTCTACTTCCCGGATCATTTCCCGGGCATGAAAGTGAGGATCTTCTGCTATATCAGCAATACTGTATATCGGAGACATTGGCACATGGGCTTCTTCCAACATTTTGATTAGTTCATCTGCGTTATATTGTTTGGTCCACTCTTTAATAATATTATCCAACTCTTCTTGTCTTTCTCCTCTTTCCAGGTGAGTTGCATAACGAGGGTCTTCTGCTAATTCGGGCTTTTCCATTAGCCTGGCAAGACGCTGGAATAAATTATCCTGGTTTGCCCCAATATACACGTATTCATTGTCTTTAGTCGGATAAATATTAGAGGGAGCAATCTTGGGCAATGTGGGACCGGTTCTTTCTTTGACTAAACCTAATTTATCATATTCTGGCAGGGCTGCATCCATTAAGGCAAATACCGCTTCATAAAGTGCAACATCGACTTCCTGACCTTCCCCTCCCCGCACATCTCTGTTATAAACAGCCATTAAAGCCCCGATAGCACCTTGCATAGCAGCAACTGTATCACCAATTGCAACTCCAACTCTAACAGGCGGCCGGTCAGGGTACCCGGTTATATAACGCAATCCGCCCAGTGCTTCTGCACCTCCGCCAAAACCCGGCCGCTTGTGGTATGGGCCGGTTTGTCCGTATCCTGAGATCCGGACCAAAATAATGCCTTTGTTTATTTTTTTAAGATCATCAATACCCATACCCCATTCTTCAACTTTGCCAGGCCTGAAGTTTTCAACCATTATATCCACTTTTTCCACTAACTTTTTAGCAATCTTTTGGCCTTCCGGATCTCGCATATTTAAAGTTATACACTTTTTATTTCTATTAAGCGATAGCCACCAAAGGCCCCGATCTTCTTTTTGCGCCTGGCCCCATACCCGCATTGGATCTCCTTTTCCAGGTGGCTCGATCTTAATTACTTCAGCGCCAAAATTAGCAAGTATGTGACTGCAAGTAGGACCTGCTATTGTAGTTCCAATTTCCAACACCTTAAGACCTTCCAACGGCTTGTCTTTTCCGTTCATAATAGTTACACTCCTTTGAAGTATATAATTTAAATTATTATGTTGTGTGATCTAAACCTTAACTGCCTGGCATGGGGTGCAGGTCACATCTTTGTCCGGCTTTCATAACCTGCCCCGGAAGGGGGCGACCTATAATTTTTTCGAGGTACCGCGCAGTCTCAAGCAATCCATTTATATCAATCCCGGTATCAATTCCCATTTCTTCAAGCATATGAACCACGTCTTCTGTGGAAACATTACCGGAGGCCCCTGGAGCAAAGGGACAACCTCCCAGACCACCAAGAGCAGCCTCAAAGTTGTTAACTCCTGCCTGGAGACCTGCCAGGATATTTGCCATCCCCATATTTCTGGTATTGTGGAAGTGTAGGCAAATCTTATCGGCGGAGACATTCTTCATGCATTCACTGACCAATTCGTAAACTTGAACCGGGTTAGCCATCCCGGTTGTATCTGCCAGTACTACACCGGAAGCTCCAAGGCTTACAAATTTATCAGCTAAATTTAACACGTTTTTACTTGACACTTCTCCTTCAAAAGGACAGCCAAAGGAAGTTGCCAGGTTTACCCATACAGGCTTATTGTGTTCTTTGGCCAAAGCAATGATATCGCTTATTGCATTAACAGAATCTGATACTTGCATCCGAACATTTGCCTTATTGTGGCTCTCAGAGACTGACATAAATACATCTAATTCATCAACATTAGCATCGATAGCATTATTTGCACCTTTCAGATTAGGAGTCAGCGCAGAATATGTAACTCCAGGCTCCCTGTTAATTTTAGAAACCACTTCAGCTGCGTCTTTCATTTGAGGCACTGCTTTAGGATTGACAAAAGAAGTTATTTGGATTCTTTTAAAGCCCAGCTTCGATAACCTGTTTACGATATTAATCTTTTCTTCTGTGGGAATAAACTCTTTTTCCATTTGAAACCCATCTCTACAACCAACATCTGTAACGTTAGCTACTTTAGGAAGTTGCATTGCTTAGCCTCCTGACAAATAAATCTTAATATAAATTACGTATTACTATTTAAGAAATTGCTTTACATCTAAAAAGTAAATAATCCCCCCAATACCCTAATGCTACATCTGAAGTAACCCTTAATTAACCAATGAAGGTATAAAATTAGGGATAGCTGGAAATGCTATAGTTAAAACCCCTATACTAAAAATTGTTATAAGAAATGGTACTATATACCAGGCTAAGGTAATAAATGGTATTTCTGTGTAATCTGCCAAGACATATAGTGAAACTCCAAACGGCGGGGTTAAATTACCGATACTCAATATGATTATGGTCATAGCTCCGAAAGCTAAGGGATCCAATCCTAAGGCTACAGCCATGGGCGCCATTATCGGAGTAACCAGGTTAACTGCCACAACCACGGATATAAAGCAACCAACGATTAACAGGAACATCATAAATAACCCCACTAAGATAAACACATTTTCAGTTACCCCTAAAAGATTTTCTGCTATTATAACAGGCACCCGGTACCTGGCAAGGATCCATGAAAAAAGAGAGGAAACAGCAACCAGGATCATAATTTTAGCTGTATCGTTGGCAGTTCTTTGAAAAGTAGCATAAAGTTTTTTAAAGCCGATAGTCCTGTATACAATAACCCCCAAAATGACTGCTAAAAAAGCGGCCATAGCGCCTGATTCAGTGGCAGTAAACTGTCCGCTCAATATTCCACCGATAAGCACAACCGGAACCATTAACGGAGGTATAGCCCTGTACGTACTTCTGAAACGGGTTAAAATATCCGCCCTGGGAGTTATATTTAAATTCTTTACCTTAGCAATAATTGTCACCTGGACTAAAAGGGCAAAACCGATTAATAAACCTGGTCCCAGGCAAGCCAGAAAAAGATCAATAACGGAGAGCTCTGCAATTACTGCATACATAACTGCAGGAATACTTGGCGGGATAATCGGCCCGACTACCGAAGATGCACCAGTAATTGCTGCAGCGTACCTTTTATCATATCCTCCTTCAACCATGTTCTGGTAGAGAATTCTGCCTATGCCGGCAACATCGGCAGTCCCAGACCCCGATTTCCCAGCAAAAATCATACTGGCTACTATATTTACATGAGCCAAACCGCCTCTTAAGTGGCCAACCCATTTATGGCAGAAATCAAAGATCAAGGGGGTTACCCTGGCATCGGTTAAAATATGGGCCATTAATATAAACGTTGGTATGGCCAGCAAAGGAAAACTGTCTATTCCATATACCAAACTCCGAGTAATTTGAGCGTATGGAATATCTAAAAATCCCCTGCTTAAAATAAAAAAAACAAAACTGCCTGTTAATATGCTAAAAGATGCGGGAACACCAAGAAACAAAAGAACTAAAAGTATAATGATTGAAATAACAAATTCTTCCATGTCGAATTACTGGCCCCCTTCATCGTTGGACATAGTAACTTCTTTTTTTCTGGCAATTATACTTTTAATAATTACCACAAGGTTAATTACTGCATAAATATTTAAAAACACCATTCCGACTAAGGGTGCAAGCCACCACCAATAATAACGAACTACGGGCCAGGCCGTAATATATTCAGGCCAAATTCTAAGCACCTGTAAATATGAACCGTACAAGATTCCAACGCCAATAGCCAGGATCAGTATATTACTTAAGAGCACATAGAATTCATACAACCCTGTTTTGGTAATCTTCTCATCAAAATAATTAACCCTGATGTGTTCCCCTTTTTGAACCAATATTGCCGCTCCGACAAAAGTAATCCAAAAACCTGCCATCCGCGCAGAAATTTCTGCCCAGTATATCACGAAAGGCAAAAACCTGGAGAACACGTTTAAAAGGATAATAACAGTCATAAAAATAAATAAAATCGTAATAAAATGATCAAGAAATTTATCCAAAGGAGCCCGGTATTTGCTCGGCTCCTTAATATAGGACATCCCTATCGATTTAAATTGCTCCTGTTCTTCCTTTTCAATCATATCTTCTGTCAATGGCCACACCTCCGCCCAATTTACAATGATTCTTTAGCTAATACGGGGGAAGGTAGGTTAATAACCTCCCCCGTACCAACCATTAAACCAAAATCTTATTCAGCGTGCTCTTCTGCAATCTCTCTTGCAATTTCCCAGGCATTTTCATCGAGGAAATCTTCTGCTACGGATTCAATTGCAGGCCATGCAACTTCTACCATTTGCTCGCGATCTACTTGGACAAATTCCATACCTCGTTCCTGAAGTTCTTCCATCAGCCGTTCATTTTCCTCCTCTACATGCGGAGGTAACGCGGCACATGCATCTTCAATCGCCTGCACAAAGGCTTCCCGGATTTCCGGGTCCAAATCATCGTAGAAATCCTTGTTGGCCAATACGCAGAAACTCATCTGCAGGTGGTCGGTATCCATAACGTAATCCTGGACCTCATCCATTCTGCGTCCGTGAATGTTAGCAATCCAGTTTTCCTGGGCATCGATAACCCCTGCTTCCAGGGATTCAAAAATCTCAGGAGCAGCGATCGGTGTCGGGTCAGTGCCTAATTCTTCATAAATACGCACCCACATTGGAATTTCAGGCATCCTGATGCGCAGGCCTTCCATTTCTTCGACATTTGTAAAGTACTGGTTGGAAGTGATCCTGCGTGGACCGGTTCCCCAGGTATCAATATATTCTATATTATTATCTCTAAAAATCTGACCTCTTTCTTCGGCAATCTCGGGATGGTTCAAATATTCATACAATGCATCAAAACTGGGAAACAGAAAAGGTACGTGATGTGCAGCAAGGTGCTCGGCATACCTGGTATCGTGCAGGTAGTTCAAGGCCAGTTCGATCTCGCCGTCCACAAGCATTTCCAGGTGGTCCATTTCACCGCCTAAAACCCCGTCGAAGTACAAATCTACCTCTATTCTTCCGTCAGTGTATTCTTCAATATTTTCCTGAATGTCAGTTGCGATAATTTCATTGATCCCTGTTAAAGGAATAGCTGCAACAAACGAAATCGTAACCGACTCTACCGGTTCTTCATCAGGTTCTTCGTCCGGCTCTTCTACAGGTTCTTCATCCGGTTCATCTACTACTTCCTCGTCTGCCTCACAGCCCATAACTGCTACCATAGAAACAATAAGCAAAAGCACTAAAACCGGGTAAAGCCATTTTTTCACAAACATCTTTCAAAATCCCCCTTTTAAAAATTTGTTGTTACTTTCTGGTGTAAATTTGCCCAACTTTTAAACAATAGATTATACTTTTCACTGTTTTTCTATATACTACCCCCCTTTCAATAATACAACTTACAAAGATTAGTACCTTACAATAAAACCATTATCCTGATTAAATATAATCTATAATGGTAAACAAGCATTTATTTCTTGCTTAATACTTGACTTCCTATTTTATTTTATTAATTATTTGTGCTTTTATCTTAACCGGTACAATTATAGTTGTCAATTTCGAAAAAATCAGACCCACGCCTCTTTAATTAAATTAGTTCAACTAGCCTGGTTAAACTTAAATATATTAACCTATCAAGCACTACTTTATAAAATTTCACTTAATTACTATAATCGAAACTTTATTTCTATGACGTAATTAAATTGTTCTATATGTATTTTAAAATCCCTTCTTTTATTTATTAAATTTTTGTTAACATAATATGTCGTGACTGCAAATACCTTATCAAAATCTTTTATTAATCCTATTGTTTAATATACAGCAAAGTAATTTTTTTGCAGGGTTATTAAACAACAATCTCGAAAAATAAAACCAACAAAATTCCTCAATGTTGAAACTACAATATTGATTCAAGGAGGCTCTAAATTGAACTTAATCGAATACGAAGGTAAAAAACCGGTTTTGGCAAATAGGATTTACGTTGACCCCCAGGCTACTTTAATCGGTGATATTATAGTAGAAGAAGGGGTGGGCATATGGCCGGGAGCGGTAATCAGGGCAGATGAAGCGCAGATCGTTTTAAAAAAGGGAACAATGATCCTGGAAAATGCAGTTATTGAGGCAGCCCAGGGGACAGCCATAACCATTAGCAACAATAGTATTATTAGCCACGGAGCCATTGTTCACGGAGCTTCGATTGGTAAATATTGTGTCATCGGGATTGGGGCGATGGTACTTGATAATGCTAAAATCGGTGACCACAGCATTATAGGGTCCGGAGCCCTGGTAGCTCCCAATAAAGATATACCCGGTAAATCGCTGGTCATCGGGCTTCCCGGCAAAGTGGTGAGGGAAGTTAATTCTTCAGATATCGAGGCAAGTAAAAAAGAATGGGAAACCCTGGATAATAAGCTGGAGCAATATATAATCATCCGGGGAGGCGCCCGCTAGAACTACCATCCGGCAACCACGCAATTAATGTTAGTTTTATTGCTTTTGAATTGTTGACATTTCCATTTATGAGTCTTGATCAGCCTAAAAACAGTCCGGCTTTACAAACAGATTACTTTATTGTTAACCGGATATTTTTAACTTACAATTCCTCGGAGCGGTCCGTAGGTGATGCCGGTTGTATCGAAAACGAGGAAATTTCGTCTCTCCACTCTTCGGTCATTTCCACGTCGAGGGCGGCCAGTGATGGCCTTAGTTGTTCGAAATTCCTCCCCCCGATGATAGGAGCGGTAACTGCCGGGTGCGACATGACCCAGGCAACAGCCAGCGTAACCGGGTGAAAGCCTTTGCTTTCCGCATAGCGGGCAAATTTTTCAGCGATCGTATAATTTCTCCCGTTGCTATAGCGTTTTTTATACATCTCCGATTCGGATAACCGGCCCTTTTTCTTCTCACCTGCAGCATACTTTCCCGTCAGCAGGCCCCCGGCCAGAGGTCCGTAAGTGGTGACACCCACCTTCTCTTCTAACGCCATTGGCAAAATTTCAGTTTCTGCCTGTCTTTTGACCAGGTTATACATCGGTTGAATACATTCAAACCGGGCCAGGCCCTTCCTTTCCGAAATACCCAGGGCTTTTACAATCTGCCAGGCCGCCCAGTTGCTCACCGCCGGATAAAGGATTTTTCCCTGCCGCTGCAGATCGTCTAAAGCCTTTAAAGTTTCCTCAACATCGGTGAATGGATCTAGCTTATGACAAAAATAAAAATCTATACGATCTGTTTTTAATTTTCTCAAGCTTTCCTCTACCGCAAGCATTATGTTGCGGCGTGAAAGCCCCCTGTCATTGACATTATCTGAAGTAGGGTTGGCAAGCTTGGTGGCTAAAACCACCTCGTCCCGGCAACTTGCAACGCATTTGCCCAGTACTGCTTCCGATCTACCGTTAGCATAAGTATTGGCCGTATCAAAAAAGTTAATTCCTAACTCCCTGCACTTGCTAAACATTTCAAAATAAATCTTGTCTTCGCTTTCTTCACCAAAAGAAAGGGTGCCCAAACACAAACCTGATACCTTGATCCCGGTTTTGCCCACCGTCTTGTATATCAATTTATTTCGCTCCTTTAACTACTCGCTTACTTTTCCGCTTTCGCTAAAAAAATTGATTTCCGCCAAAACATCGTGCGCAGCGCTGTAGGGATCCTTTTCGCGCAGAACTATATTTTCAACCAGGTTATCTAAAGAAATTTCTTCTTTAACCCGGTTCCAGATGCTGTTTTTGACCAGATACTCCACCTGTTCGGTAAGCTCACGGCGCACCCTGTCCCTGCGGATTTCCATCAACTGCCCGCTTTCTTCCATGAACCGGCGGTGTTCCTGCAGGGCATCCCAGAGCTCTTTAATACCCTCACCTCGCGTAGTGATCGTCGGCTGAACCGGTGGGCGCCACCGGTCTGACTCTTTCATATCAAGCATCAGGTTAATCTCAGTGACGGTTCGTTCTGAACCGGGCAGGTCGGCCTTGTTAATCACGAATAGATCGGCAATTTCCATAATACCCGCCTTAATGGTCTGCACACTGTCGCCGCCGGCCGGGGTTAAAATTACCATGGTTGTGTCGGCAGTTTTGACTATATCTACTTCCGATTGCCCCACACCGACGGTCTCAATTAAGATCACATCTTTACCGAAGGCATCAAGCACCTGGATTGCTTCCCGGGTAGCCCGGGCCAGGCCGCCGAGGCTGCCCCTGGTCCCCATACTGCGGATAAAAACATCCTGATCGAGGGCATGCTCCTGCATCCGGATCCGGTCGCCCAAAATAGCTCCGCCGCTAAAAGGGCTGGTCGGATCAACCCCGATCACCCCCACTTTTAGACCATCCTCACGCATTTTTTGTAAGAGACAGTCAACAAGCGAACTTTTCCCCGCGCCGGGCGCCCCGGTAACACCAACCACGTAAGCCCTGCCGGTATGGGGGTAAATATCTTTCAGCAGTTCTCTTTTCTGCGGATCATCGTTTTCAATCAAGGAGATCAGGCGTGCGGCCGCACGCCTGTTTCCCTGGATCAAGTCTTTAACCAGCTGTTGCATCTATACACCTCTTTAATATTCGATTCCAGCCACGCAGTCGGCACCCTGCTCGTAATGATGCCTGATCGACAACACTTCGCTGACAGTGTCCGCTCTTTTAACCAGCTCCTGCGAAGCACCGCGCCCGGTTAAAATAACTGTCATTCCGGAAGGCTTTTTCTCAAGCAAAGCCAGCAACTCGTCTTCCTTTATCAGCTTGAAATCTACAGCCACGTTGATTTCGTCCAAAACCACGAAATCATACTCATGATTTACAATTGCTTTTTCAGCCCTGGAGAAACCTTCCCGGGCAAGATCTATGTCCACCTGTTCCGGAGATTCCCGGCAGACAAAGTCATCACGCCCGGCTCTAACGATCGTCAACCCGGGCATCTTATCCAGGGCCAAAAACTCGCCATAATCCCGGCCCTTCATAAAATGAATCATGCATACACTGAAACCGTGACCAAGGGCCCGCACGGCCTGACCGACGGCGGCAGTGGTTTTTCCTTTGCCGTCACCGGTAAAGACCATGATCAGGCCCGGGCATTCTTTTTCCATCGTGAAATTTGCTCCTTTCCTCTCCTTTCGACCCCGGTATTCATCCCGCTACTACTATTGCTTTTTATACTGTAACTGTCCAGCTTGACATATCTTAGCTCCGTCTTGTCTGAACATAACTATAAAAGCATAACCTGCAACTATCCATTAACCAAGCAGGTAGCGTGAAATAACCAGGCGCTGCACTTCACTGGTTCCTTCATAGATCTGGGTAATTTTCGCATCCCGCATAAACCGCTCGACCGGGTATTCCCTGGTGTAGCCGTAACCGCCAAAGATCTGGACTGCGTTGGTAGTAACTTCCATCGCGGTTTCCGCAGCGTACAGCTTGGCCATGGCCGAAGCTTTGCCGTAGGGCAATCCTTCGTTCTCCAGGTAAGCGGCCTGGTAGGTTAAAAGGCGGGAAGCTTCAATTTTAGTGCCCATGTCAGCCAGCATAAAAGCAATAGCCTGAAATTTAGCAATCGGTTGGCCAAATTGCTCCCTGTTTTTGGCATACTCAGCTGCTTCTTCCATCGCCCCCTGGGCAATTCCCACCGCCTGGGCGGCAATCCCGTTGCGGCCACCGTCCAGGGTACTCATGGCTACTTTAAAGCCCTGGCCTTCTTCACCGAGCAGGTTCTCTTTTGGTACCCGGCAGTCTTCAAAAATCAGTTCCACTGTAGGAGAAGAACGCAGGCCCATTTTTCTTTCTTTCTTGCCGAATGAAAAACCCGGTGTATCCTTTTCCACGATAAAAGCGCTGATCCCCTTGGCCTTCTTTTCCTTGTCGGTTACCGCAAAAACTATATAAATTTCGGCATCGCCGGCATTGGTAATAAAGGTTTTGCTGCCGTTTAAAACGTAGCTGTCCCCGTCCAAAACTGCGGTAGTGCGCTGGTTGGCCGCATCGCTTCCGGCAGTGTCTTCGGTCAGGCCGTACGCGCCCAGCTTTTCGCCCAGCGCCATCGGCTCAAGAAATTTTTTCTTTTGTTCCTCGGTTCCGTATTTAAAAAGCGGCCACCCGGCCAGAGAAATATGCGCCGAAAGGGTGGTTCCCACCGATGCATCAACCCGGGAAAGTTCTTCGACGGCGATTACATAACTCAAGTAATCGCATCCACCGCCGCCGTATTCCTCGGGCCAGGGAATCCCGGTTAAGCCCAGCTCGCCCATCTTATCAAACAGTTCCCTGGAAAACTCCTCGTTATCATCACGTTCGTCCGCTCCCGGCTTTACCTCTTTCTCGGCAAAATCGCGGACCATCTTGCGGGTCATTTCCTGCTCTTCAGTCAACTGAAAATTCATCTTTCGTCCTCCTTGTAATTCTTAGGTTATATATAAGCAGAAGCTCTTATATCCCAGCAGCATAAATAATTCAACCTACATGTTTAACAATTCCCGGGCTACCACAATTCTCTGGATCTGGTTGGTGCCTTCATAAATCTGGGGCGCCTTGGCATCACAGAAATAGCCGGCCAGCGGGTTATCGGCTTTTCCTCCATGGTAGCTGCACAAGTCGATGCAGCGGGAAGCTGCCTCCATAGCCAGGTCGGTGGCATAATATTTGGCCATGGAAGCCTCCCGGGAGCATTTCTCCCCGGAGTCTTTTGCCACAGCCGCCCGGTAAACCAGGAGCCGGGCAGCTTCCAGGCGTGCGGCAAGGTCTGCCAGGGCAAAACTTACAGCCTGTTCAGTTTTTTTACCCGTTTTTTCAACTTCCTTCAAATGTTCGGTTGTATAATCGATACTGGCTCGGGCCAGGCCTAGCCCTTGAGCCCCGATGCCAATCCTGCCGCCGTCCAACAAAGAAAGGGCAATATAAAATCCCTTGCCCTCTTCCCCCAGCCGGTTTTCAGCGGGCACAAACAGGTCTTGCATTGAAAGTTCCGTGGTACTTGAACGGTTAAGCCCCATTTTCTTTTCGGACTTGCCCGCATGCAAACCGGGAGAATTACCTTCAACAAGAAAAGCGGTTATTCCTTTATAACCAAGGCTGCGATCGATGGTGGCAAAAAGAGTATAAATATCGGCCTCTCCTCCGCTGGTAATAAACATCTTGCTGCCGTTTAAACGGTAACCTCCTTCTTCGGCGACCGCAGTGGAAGCGAGAGCGGCGGCATCGGACCCGGACCTTTCCTCGGTAAGGGCAAATGCTCCAAGCATTTCTCCGCGTGCCAAAGCCGGCAGGTAACGTTCTTTTTGTTCCCCGGTGCCGAAATAAAGAATTGGAAAGGATCCCACAGAGGTGTGCACCGCAATAATCGCTCCCGTGGCCGCGCAAACCCTGGAAATCTCCTCAATTAGAAGAATGTAAGTTAAAAAATCTTCGTTCTCTCCGCCCCATTCTTCAGGCAAAGGCAGGCCCATATAACCACGCTCGGCAGCCTTTCTCAAATTTCCCCTGGGAAAATGCTCGCCGGTATCAATTTCTTCTTCAGCAAACCTGCGGAATTCTTCCTGCCTGGAAAGCTGGTAATCTGAAAGCAAAAAGTTCATCTTAACCCCTCGTTTACACTTTAACTATGGTTGCCTCGCCCTGCGCGGCGCCGCTGCATATCGTAGCAAGGCCGTAACCCCCGCCGCGCCTTTTTAGTTCGGCAATCAAAGTTAAAAGAATTCTTGCTCCGCTGGCCCCGATCGGGTGTCCCAGAGCCACCGCACCACCGTTGACATTAACCCTGTCTTTATTCCATCCACCCAGCTTTATACTGGTTAAAGCCACGGCAGCAAAAGCTTCGTTAACCTCGATTAAATCGATTTGATCGATACTGAGCCCTGCTTTATCAAGCGCTCGTCTGGCCGCTTCATAGGGAACGGTAGCGATGTAGCGCGGTTCAAGGGAAGCTTTTCCCTGACCAACAATTTCCGCCAGGGGCTGCAGGCCCTTTTCCCTGGCTTTGCTTTTGGAAGCAAGCACCAGTGCCGCTGCACCGTCGCTGATCCCCGGGGCGTTTCCGGCAGTAACCAGCCCTTCTTTTTCAAAGGCCGGCGGCAGCTTGGCCAGTTTTTCCAGGCTGGTGTCTTCCCGCGGCAGCTCGTCGTTTTCCACTACCAGGGGATCCCCTTTTTTTTGGGGCACGGCCACCGGGACAATTTCTTCAGCCAGCTTACCGCTTTTCCTTGCCGCAACCGCCAGCTGGTGGCTGCGCAGGGCCCATTCGTCCATTTCTTCACGGGTAATTCCGTGTTCGGCAGGGACGGCACTGCCGTGCACTCCCATGTGCACGTCATGGAAGGGACACCATAGCCCGTCATAAACCATCCCGTCCACCAGGGGGGCATCGCCCATCCGGCAGCCGGTGCGGGCCTTCGGCATATAATAGGGAACTGCGCTCATATTTTCCATTCCACCGGCGACCAGCAAAGAGGCTTCCTTTGCCTTGACCAGCGAATCGCTAAAGTTCACTGCCCGCAAACCGGAAGCGCACACCTTGTTGATTGTATCGGAAGGAACTGAATAGGGCAGCCCCGCCTTGATTGCCGCCTGGCGGGAAGGGATCTGGCCGGCTCCGGCCTGGACCACCATACCCAGCAAAACGTTGTCGATATCTTCACCGGTAACCCCGGCCTGCTGCAGCGCTTCTTTCACTGCATACGCCCCCAGGTCCACCGCAGCCACTGAATGCAGCGATCCTAAAAAACGCCCAAACGGCGTGCGGGCATAACCAAGCACAACTGTCGACTCCATAAAGCACCACCCTTTAAATTATCCTTATGACTAGCTTAAAGCCGGGTTAACGGTTGCCGCTTCGACATACAGACCCTGCTATGAAATTTATAGCATGAACCACTTCAAGCAAAACCCCGTCCGAGAAGCATTTTAACCATAAACCATATAAACATGCACAAGCCTGCAGGCAATATTTTACCGGCTTCTTTTTGAAACAGCTGCAAACCAGTCCTGCCTAAAACCTTTACTAATGTTAGGCATCTTGCCAGCTAACGCTTTAAAGCCCGGTGGGCAATATCTCTCCTGAAATAACAGCCTTCAAACTTAACCTGGTCACAGGCCCGGTAAACCCGCTCTAAGGCCTTTTGCAGGGTGCTGTCCCAGGCTGTCACCCCGAGCACGCGCCCCCCGTTTGTCACCAGGCGCCCCTCTTTCATGGCTGTTCCGGCATGAAAAACAGCAACATTGTTATCTCCCGATTGTTTTAGCTCCTCCAACCCCTCTATGGGAAACCCTTTTTCATAGCTGCCCGGGTAACCTTTTGAAGACATTACCACACAAACTGCCGGGTCTTTTTTCCACTCGGCATCAAGTCCTTTTAAATTACCCTCCGCCGCTGCATCCAGCATGGGCAACAAGTCAGACTGCATCCGTGGAATTAAGGCCTGCGCTTCCGGATCTCCAAAGCGGACATTAAATTCCAGCACGTTGATCTCGCCGCCTGAAATCATCAACCCGGCATAGATAACCCCTCTGAAATCAATTCCTTCCCGCTTAAAGCCATCCAAAAGCGGTTTAAAAACCTGGTCCCTGGTTCTCCGGTCCAGTTCCTCCGTATATACCGGAGCCGGTGAATAAGCGCCCATGCCCCCGGTGTTCGGCCCTTTATCTCCCTCGTAGATAGCCTTGTGATCTTGAGAGGAGGGCAGAAAGACCATATCCTCACCATCGGTAATCGCCAAAACTGACACTTCTTCACCGCTCAGGCACTGTTCGATTACCACCCGGTCACCGGCATCGCCAAACTTGCGTTCGATCATGATATCATACAAAGCTTGCTCGGCTTCGGAAGGACCGGATGCCACGGTTACCCCTTTACCTGATGCCAACCCTTCGGCCTTAATCACCACCGCTCCGCCGTAAAACCGGGCCAGGTGGCTGCGCGCATCCTCAAAATCGTCAAAAACAGCAAACCCGGCCGAGGGAATCCCCCATTCCTTCATTTTTTCTTTAGACCAGACCTTACTGCCCTCAAGCCTGGCCCCCTCGCTGCCGGGACCGAAAACCTTTAAACCGGCATCACGAAATCGATCGGCCAGTCCCGCCACCAGCGGAGCTTCCGGCCCGACGATAGTCAGATCAATTTTTTCCCGCAAAGCCCAATTCTTTAAAGCTTCGATATCATCAACTGGAATATCGATACACTCGGCCACTTCGGCAATCCCCGGGTTACCGGGCGCACAGTATATTTTGTCAAGGCGGGGGCTCTGGGTAAGCTTCCAGGCCAGGGTATGCTCACGTCCACCACCGCCGACAATTAATACGCGCATCTAATCACGCTCCTCCCCAAAACAATTAACCTTATAGTTAAAACCGATCAAAATAAACAACAGTAACCAGGTTCGATTTAAAACCTGTAATAAATAACTGCCTGTTCTAATCCAATAACCAGGGCTACATGCAGGTTCCTTCTTTCATGCTTTCATGTATCCAAATAGATGCAAGCAATAAGATGCCTTTGCGGGCATGTGTTTCCGGGTTAATGCTTAAAATAGCGCTTTCCGGTAAAGATCATGGCCAGGCCAAGCCTGTCGCATAAATCAATCGATTCCCTGTCTTTCTGCGACCCACCGGGCTGGACGATAGCTTTAACCCCGGCCTTTGCCGCCTTTTCAACCGTATCGGGGAATGGGAAAAAAGCATCTGAGCCCAGCACCGCTCCTTCTGCTTTCTCGCCGGCCTGGTCCAGGGCAATTCCGGCCGCACCAATCCGGCTCATCTGCCCGGCGCCAATCCCGTAAGTTTGTCCTTTACCGGCAACTACAATCGCGTTGGAGCGCACGTGTTTGACTACTCTTTGGGCAAAATTTAAGGCAGCCCATTCATCTTTACCCGGTTCCCGTTTAGTTACTACCCGTCCGCGGCTGACATCCACCGGCTCAAAATCAAGGGTTTGGGCCAGCAAACCGCCGCTTACCTTTTTAAGATCAGTCCGGTCCAGCCTGCTTTCTTCCAAGGGAATCTGCAGCAGGCGTATATCTTTTTTCTCTTGCAAGATTTGTGCCGCTTTTTCACTAAAGCAAGGTGCAGCAATTACTTCCAGGAATATCTTGCTCATTTCCCGGGCGGTATTTTCATCCACTTCCCGGTTAAGGGCTAAAACCCCTCCAAAAATAGAAACCGGGTCTGCATCATAAGCCAGGTTATAAGCTTCCGATAAAACACCGGCACTTCCTACCCCGCAGGGATTGGCATGTTTAACTGCCACCACGGTAGGCTCGGAAAATTCAAGCGCCAGGTCCCAGGCAGCGTTCAGATCGTTTAGATTGTTAAAGGAAAGCTCCTTGCCCTGCAGCTGCTCGGCTGCTGCCAAACCTTCCTTACTGCCTGAAGACAAATAAAAGGCTGCCTCCTGCTGCGGATTTTCCCCGTAGCGCAAATCCTGTTTTTTCCTAAACGACAGGTTTAACCGCTCCGGGTAAAGTCCGGCTTCCGCTTCGGGCAGGGTATTAAAGTAACCGGCGATAGCAGCATCATAACCGGCAGTATGCGAAAAAGCTTCTGCAGCCAAACTGATCCTGGTTTTTTCACTGATACTTCCGGTTTCTTTCAGCTCCCGGACCAGGGGCTCATAGCGCTGCGGGTTCACTACCACGGTCACATGGGCATGATTCTTCGCCGCTGCCCGGAGCATGGCCGGCCCTCCAATGTCAATATTTTCCACCACTTCTTTATGCCCGGTTCCTTCCCGGGCAACAGTTTCTTCAAAGGGATATAGATTAACTACAACCAGTTCGATGGGGGTAATGTTGTGCTCTTTAAGTTCGCGGAGCTGCTCGTGCTGGTCGGGACAGCCTAAAATAGCGCCGTGGATATAGGGGTGCAGGGTTTTCACCCTTCCTCCCAGTATTTCGGGGAAGCCGGTTACTTCCGAAGCTTCGGTTACCGAAAGTTCCGCCTCGCGCATTGCGCGGGCCGTCCCTCCTGTGGAAATAATCTCAAAGCCCAGGCTGTTCAAATCCCGGGCAAATTCAACAATTCCTGTTTTGTCGGAAACACTGATCAACGCCCGTCTCATTTCAGTCAATAATAAAACACCTTCTTCCCTCCACTTTTAGTTTATCCCGGCAGAAAAGGTCAATTGCCGTCGGGTAAAGCCGGTATTCCACCGCATGGATACGCTGGTGCAGAGTGTCCACCGTATCCTCCTGGATCACCGGCACCGCTTCCTGTAAAATAATCGGCCCGGTATCAAGACCTTCGTCGACAAAATGCACCGTGCAGCCGCTCACCTTCACACCGTAATGCAGGGCCTGCTCCACTCCCTCCAGGCCTGGAAAGGCAGGCAGCAGTGAAGGATGAATATTCATAATTTGTAAGGGGTAAGCGTTTACAAAGTAAGGTGAAATCAGTCTCATAAACCCGGCAAGTACCACCAGGTCAATGCCTGCAGCTTTTAAATGTTCGACCAGGGCCCGGTCGTAACCCTCGCGCCCACCGTATTCTTTTGGATTCATATAGAGGGCTTCAACGCCGCGTCTGCGGGCTCTTCCCAGTGCTTTTGCTTCTGCTTGATCACTTAATACCAGGGCAACCCGGCCGGAAATCTCTCCCCTGTGCTGTGCCTCCAAAATTGCTTCCAGGTTAGTCCCCGTACCGGAAGCAAGAACAGCAATCCGCTTCATTGGGCAGTTCCTCCTGGTTTTAGAATTTTTGAATTCAACTAAGCTGCGTAGAAATGATACTTCTATTACTGACTTAGAAATTCCTTTATTCAGGGTGTGTTAAATTTATAGCTGGTATAAATTCCAAATAAATGATTACTCGCTTTAAAGCCAGGAGGGTTAAACTATTTTTTTCCCGGGATTTAAAATATCATTTGGATCAAATACAGACTTAATATTTCTCATCAGTTCCAATTCTTTACCAGAAAACTGCATGGATAATTTGTTAACTCGCAACGATCCAATCCCGTGTTCACCAGTAATTGTCCCGCCCAGTTCGATTGTTTTTTGGTATATCTTAGTGATCATCTCTTCATGATATTCCGGTAATATGCCCTCTTGTTTTAAAGGAAACACGTGAACATTACCATCCCCTGCATGGGATAAAACCGGTATTTCAGTCTGATAATATTCAGACAATCTATCAATTTCATCAATAAAATCAACGATCTTACTCCTGGGAACCGTTGTATCTAGAAGATCTGCAACTTCTTTTTCAATTGATGGGTAAATATGGCTGCGAATTTCTAATATATCTCTCTGTTTGCTCGGGCTATCAGTTATAATAGCGTCGAGCATTTCAAACTCACTGCAAATATCTTCAATTTCGATTGATTTATTGTGCAAATTATCCACGCTGTCTTCAGCCAGTATCACTATCAGATCTGCATTACCTTGCTTGGCTGGCCAGGTTTTGCCTAAATCTTGAGCAGTTTTTCTAATTTGGTGTTTTTCCACATACTCAAGGGCTACTGGAATTATTCCTTTTTCCAATATCTTGGGTACAGCACTCAAAGCTTCTCTTCTGTTTGCAAAGGAAATTATCAAAGTGCCGCTCGCCTTGGGCTTCGGGTAAAGCTTCATTGTGGCTTTGGTAACTATGCCCAGGGTCCCTTCACTGCCAATGATTAAATTCATCAAATCATAGCCGGCATTATTTTTCATTAACTTGCCCATATTGCCACCGAGCTGAATAATTTCACCGGTAGGGAGAACTACTTCCATACCCTTTACCTGGTCGCGCATTACCCCGTACTTAACTGCATTTACCCCACCTGCATTTGTGCTGACCATACCTCCCACATGAGCGCCTTCATCTCCTGGATGCATTGGAAAATATAGGGTTGGGTGTTCATTCATCCTGGTAATAATTTCATGTAGAGGCACACCGCATTCACAGGTAATCATTAGATTATCATCATCAACCTCAATTATTTTATTCATTTTTTCTAAAGCTATAATAATTCCGGGCTTTTGTGATATAGCCGCTGCAACCACGCCTGTACCAGCGCCTCTTGGTACGACCGAAATTTTTTCCTGGTTAGCGTATTTCATAATCTCAGCTATTTCTTCAACACTTTTTACTTTAGCTACAATACAACCCTCACAGGGATGAGGGCTTACCAGGGGCAGGGAATCATAAGTATAATCTTTAGAATAAGTTATTACCTCATCTTGTTCTGTTAGTATATTTCCCTCTCCAACAATGGTTTTCAGTTTTTCGGCAA
>Ga0207421_10003637_pt1 | contig 18255 bp, 15 predicted proteins | sample SodLakKL_010_SED_4_FD_187542 | JGI IMG/M metagenome (GOLD analysis project Ga0207421, IMG submission 187542) | Alkaline sediment microbial communities from Lake Tanatar, Kulunda Steppe, Russia - 8KL_010_SED (SPAdes) (version 2) | ecosystem: Environmental > Aquatic > Non-marine Saline and... | reverse complement strand
TTTTCTATAATATCCTCTGACAGTTCCTTCAGGGCCACCTCGTCCATGTCCCCGGTCACCCCTATCTGGAGTATAGGCATCATATCGGGATCCATCTGGAGAGCCATGGGGTCGCCGGCATCGTCGGGGAGAGCTCCCCTGACCATATCCAGCTGCTCCCTCACATCCAGGGCCGCAAAGTTCATATCCGTGCCCCAGTCAAATATTACGATAACAGCGGAGTTTCCTCTACTGGAGGTGGAATGTATCCCCTCCAGGTCGTCCACCGTGCTGACTACCTCCTCCAGAGGACGGGTTACCATACTCTCCACCTCGTAGGGGCCGGCCCCTTCATAATCTGTCATAATAAGCATTACAGGAAGTTCCATATCGGGATAAAGATCTACAGCCAGCCGGCTAAAAGAAATACCGCCCAGGAGCATTACCATCAGCACCAGCATTAGTATTGTTACCGGACGTTTTATAGCCAGTTTAGAAAAAAACATTTAATTAATTCCTTCCATTATTTCTACTTCCGAGCCGTCCGTCAGGTGCTGGTGTCCCCTGACTATCACCTTATCCCCCAGGGACAGGCCCTCCAAAATTTCTATATGCTCTTTATCCCTTAATCCCGGGACAATTTCCTGAAGAAAGGCTTTCCCTTCCCTCACCACAAAAACATGCTCCTGGTCAGTTTCTTCATCTTCCACCAGGGCTTCCCCGGAAATGGAGGGCACCTGTTCCCTTGTTTCCACAGGGACTTCTGCCCGGGCGTACATGCCACCTTTTAACTTGCCCTCCTCATTATCCAGAACTATTTTTACCGGGTAAGACCGGCTTCCCTCGGGGGCTACGGGGCTTATTTCCTCCACCACCCCTTCAAAAATCTCCTCCTGGATGGCGGGCACATAAACATCTATGTTCATTCCTTCTTCAATCCTGTTAATGGCTCCCTCCGGCACAGAGGCCTCTACATAAACCGTATCTATATCCACCAGCACCGCTGCCGGTGCACTGGAGGAGGCCATCTCTCCTTCTTTTAAATTGACGGCAGCTACCGTCCCGCTTACCGGCGCCTTGATATAAGTTTTATCATAAACATCCCTGGCCATATCCACCGATACCCGGGCCTGTTCCACCTGGGCTTCCAGGGATTTTATGGTTTCTGCCCGGGCCCCCTCTTCGGCCATGGAAAGGCTGGCCTGGGCACTTTTATACTGGCTTTCCGCTACCTCCACCTGCACCTTGATACTCTCGTACTCCTGCTGAGAAATATAGTCTTCTTCATACATCTCCGCCATTCTTTCATATTCCCGGGAGGTCTGCTCAAAATTGAGCTTGGCCTGACTCACACTCTCCTGAAGCTGGTCCAGGTCCTGCTGACGGGCCCCGGCTCTGCCCTCCTCCAGCTGAGCCTGGGCCGTATTTAAAGAAGCCTGCGCCTGCTGTAACTGTAGATTCTGCTCCCGGTTGGCCACCTGAAACAACAGCTGACCCTTCTCTACCCTGTCTCCCACCTTTACAGCCTCTTCTTCCACCCTGCCGGGAATTTCCGGCATGACCTGGGTGTTTTTTCGGGGCGATATCTGGGCGGTAAGGGTTACCGCTTCCCGGAGATTCCTTTCCACCACTTCCTCTACAGATACTACCGGCTTTGTTTCTTCATAATCTTCCTCCGCCTGGGAAGGGCTGCATCCTCCCAACATCAATAATAAACATGTCAGGCTAATTAAACTTATAATACTTATTTTACCTGTGTTCCAGCTTGTATTTTTATAATTTATCTTCATAATTTCTCCCCTTTAAAACTATTCTAAGCCTATTCCTGCAGCCATCAAGCATCTGGCTCTGGACACGTTATAATCGTAAAGGGTCTCCAGCGCCCTTAATTCCACCTGAGACAGGGCATGCTGCGCATCGTTCACATCAGCCAGGGTAGCCATTCCTACTTCATACCTCAACTGACTGAATTCCAAATTCTTCTCCGCCTGCTCTATGGATTTCTGTGTTACTTCGTACCTGTCCATGCTGGAAAGAGCGCCCAGATAACTGGACCTTACCTCCTCCTCCACCTGGGACCTTTCCTTTGCCAATTCTACTTCCGCTTCCTTTAAAGCTTTCTCTGCGAAGCGATATGTGTAAACGTTGGAAGGATAGATGCTGCTGGCCAGATCAAATTCTTTTTCCGCCAGCTCAAAATTTTCCCTGGCCTGGACAATATCTATCCTTTCCTCCAGGGCCTTCTCTACCAGCCGGGAAACATCTTCGGGGATTTCCTTCAGCTCCAGCTCTTTTACCGGGGTAAAGGAGGATTCCACTTCTTTCCCTAAAAGGTTATTCAAGCTGTAGTAAGCAGCCTGAATTCCCCTTTCTGCTGCCTTTTTTTCTACCCGGGCTTCAGAAACCCTGGTCTCGGCATCCAGAACCTCCAGGCTGCTGGCCTTACCTACATCCTGCCTGCTTTGGACAATATCCTGCTGCTCCTGGGCCCGCTCCAGCCCCTCCTGAGCCAATTCTGCCGCTTCAAAGGCCTTGGAAAGGTTATAATAGGCTTCGGTAACCTCCTGCGTCACCCTATCCTCATTGGTCTCCAGGCCTTTTTCCGCCATCCTTACGTAACTTTCCGCCTGGGGGACACTGAGCTCCGTAGTTTTATAGTAGTCGTAATCTTTAGGTACTGTCCTGGGTACAGCCTCTGCCTCCTCCTCATACTTATCTGCCCCTGACCTGGTCTGCCGCAGTGTAAGTTTGGCATCATCTATAGCCATCCTGCTTAAAACCAGATCCCTGTTATTTTCCATGGCCACTTCGATGGCTTCCTCCAGGGTAAGCACAGCCTCCTCATCTTCAGAAGCTAACCCCAAGTTCCAGGGCACCGTTACCATAAATAGTGCCAGCAAAACAATAATAAATAGCTTAACCCCACTTCTCATATTTCCCTCTCTCCTTTTATGTAATATTTTTGCCAAAGTTTACTAACTCTGGCATTTACTCCAATACCGACTGGTCAGTCATTTAATTTATACTATCAATAGAGGGTATATATGTCAATGAATAATTTTACTCCGGGGAAAATTTAAGTAAAACTTTTATCAAAAATAGAAGGATTTTTTGTAGAAAAAGGTAAATTATTATAAAACAGACAGCCTTTTCATATAAAATGATGAAGGTTGAAAATACGTAATAGGAGTGAATAGCTTATGTTTGACTCAAAAAAATTTAACACAATACTGTTAGTCGCTCTTTGTTTATTGCTTTCCCCTTTTTTCGGCTGCGGGCAGGCTTTTGCCGCCTCCCCCTTCGATGATGTTTCCGATTCCCACTGGGCGCTGCCCCACATTACTAAAATGGAGCTGAGGGAAATTATTGCCGGTTACGGAGACGGCACTTTCAAACCTGAAAATTCCGTTTCCCAGCTGGAAGCTGCCGCCATGGCTGTCCGGGCGGCAGGAATGGAAAAAGAAGCAAGGGAGGTTACGGACACCACAGATGCAGAAGCTTTTGACCTGCCTACCACCTGGAACGCTGCTGGATATGTAACTGTGGCTATAGAAGAAGGGCTTATAGATTCCGACAACTTCCAGGCGGATAAAAATGCCTCCCGGGCCTGGGTGGCGCAGCTGACTATCCGCATGATTGGCACCGATGAGGAACCCGGGTCCGTAGAAACCCACTTCAATGATGATACAGAGATACCTTACTGGGCCAGAGATTATGTAGCCCTGGCGGTGGACAAGGAAATTATTGAAGGTATTGCAAATGAAGAGAACGGTTACGATTTTCAGCCTGAGGGCGACGTAACCAGGGCTCAGCTGGCCACTATGATCAGCAGGTCTGACCGCTACATGCAGGAGGTAGAAGGACAGCTGCCGGCAGCAGAAGTTACCTCCAAAGACGGGAACCAGTTTACCCTGGCCCACTTTGATGGCACCACTGAAGATTTCTACGTAAGTGTAAATGCTGTTATCTTTGACAGCAGCCATAAAAAAATCAGCCGGGATAATGTTGCAGAAGAAAGCCTTATCCGCTACCATACTGATGACCAGGACATTATTAACTTTATAGAGCTTTTGAACAAGGACCACTATCCAACAGTGCCTACAGAAGAAGTAGAAGAAATAGAAGGCATAGTAGTACAGCACTTTGCCGATAACCGGGTTATAACAATTGAAGATAACGAGGAAAAGCTAATTACCCATAACTATTCCTCAGATTTAGATGTAGATATTATGGAAGGAGATGAGGTAACTCTAACCATAAAGGAAGATACCATTACCGGGATAGAGGTAATATCAAGAACAGAAACTGATGGCGCAGAAGGGGAAATCTTTTCTCTGGATTTAGACCAGGGCATTCTAACCCTGGAAAGCAACAACCACTATCAGTCTTACAAAATTGCTGAAGATGTAAATGTAGACTACCAGGGAGTGCGCTTCCCCACCATAAATGACCTGCAAAAAGGCGACAAAATAAAGGTTGACCTGGAAAACAGCACTATAAAATCCATAACTATTTTAACCCTTGAAGAAGATGACGCTTCAACAGGTATAATTGTGGGCACTTCAGATAAGGACGATGTTTTAACTATCCGCACTCAAGACGGCAGATTAATAGCTTATGAGGTTTGCGACCAGGCAGATATAAATATTCAAGGGATCTCCAGCCCCTCCTTTACTGACCTGGAAACAGACGACGATATAAGCTTTACGGTAGAATCAGAAAAAATCACCCGCATAGAGGTCAAAAGCCGGGAATATGAATCTGAAATTACCGGTGAAGTAATATTTATAAGCACCAGCAGCCAGATTATCTCCATAAAAGACGAACAGGAAAATTATAAAACTTATGAGATTGACGACTATGTTTACCTGGACCTGGATGTGCGGGACCCGGAGTTGAGGGATATTTACGAGGGAATGCTGGTCACCTTAAAGCTGGACAATAATATCGTCCAGGAAATAAGCCTTTATAATAAAATTGAAGGTGAAATTGAACAAATTGACAAAAACCGCAACACAATAGTTGTAAAACACGACCAGGGCAGAACTACCTGCCGGCTGGATGACGCCAGTATCCGTATAATTGATGTCCGTCGGGCTGATATAGATGACCTGAAAGTAGGTCAAAAGGTTCTGGTTACCTTAGAAGAAGACGTAGTAGACAGAGTTGAAGTTATTACAGAAATAATAACCACCATAGTTGAGATAGACACTTCTCGGGAAAGGATAGAGGTTAAAGAGGGGAGCTCAACAACCGAGTACTCAGCCAGCTCCGATACCACCTATGATATCCCGGACATTTCCAGTCCTGAGTTTGAGGACCTGAATGAAGGGGATGTGGTGCATTTAAAATTCGTCGGTACTACCTTAGAAGAAGTTACGGTAACACCTCCCGAGTATGGAGTAGTTATTTCTGTGAGTGAGGTGCAAAACAGGATTAACCTGGAAACAGATGTGGGATCAGAAACCATCAGGGTAGATGATGACCTGACTGTCTATTCCAGCAGCGATAACGAAATGACTCCCTATAATATAAAAGAAAATGACTATGTCCAAATTATAAGAACTGATGATGAGACCATGCTTTACCAGGCTGAAACTGTGGAGGGAGAAGTCATTTCCGTAAACACCTCAGATAGAAGAATCTATATTACAGATACAGACGGAAGATACCAGTTTTATAGTATCTCAGAAGACGTGAAGGTATGGAAGAACTCTACTGAATACCTGCCGGGGGATCTGGAAGAAGAAACTGAAGTTATGCTTTACCTCTTCGACAACACGGCAGCAGGCATCCGGGTTAAGTAGAGCGGGTTAAGTAGACCCGTCCGGGCTAAATAACGCAATCGAAAAAAACACCATAAATACTTTAAGCAGTAAGGGGTAAACCTTTATCAGGTTTACCCCTTTATAATTTGCAAATTTGACATTTCATATAAGTATTTTCATTTTAATGTTTAATTTAGTGTTTTTTAAATTAATAAAATAATAGGATTAAAGGTAATCGAAATAGAAGATAATATAATCAAAGTTATAGAAGGATTTGGTGGAAAAAAGTGATTGAAAAAATAAAAAATGGTTTCCATAGAGTATATAAAGAAATTATAAGCATATTAAAACTTAAAACTTCACCCAAGAAGATAGCCTTAGGCGTGGCCATAGCTGTCTTTTGGAACTTTTTGCCTTCCCTGGGAGCCGGAGCGCTGCTCTCCTTTATTGCCGCCAGGATACTGCAGGCCAGTGCCGTTACGGCTGTTACCGTAAGCCTGGCTACCGGTATTTTGATTCCTTTTTTCTATACCCTGAACATTTTTACCGGCAGGTTTGTAGTTTTTCAGATGGGCCTGGAAGGGATAAGCAACCTTGACCTGGACTTAGAGAGCTTGTTGAGCACTTTTCCCCTGGGCATACAAGAATCTGAGTTGTTTCTTCCTATGCTTTCTCAGATTAAATCAGTTTCTATTGATTTTCTCATCGGGTCTGTAATAAATGCCTTTATCGCCGGTGCTATCATGTATATTACGTTCTGGATTATTTTAATGAGAAAAAAATCTGTCTGACTACTGCCCCGTGTTTCCCTTTTTCAATGCTGCTATACCGGGACTTTTTTCAAATTCCCGTAAGTAAGCCAAAATAGCCGCACAAAGAGCACTGGCCCCCATAAGCTCTATAGATTCCTCTACCAGAAAGTCCATGATGTAAAAACCTATGGGACGCCCTCCGCTGTAAGGAACAAACAGGGTATTCATAGGCTCTAATAAACCCAAGACTTTTAGAAACCATTCCCCGGCATGATCATACCAGTCTCCAAAGTGCCGGGTTGCGGAAGCGGTTACTGCTACTACATAGGCCAGGTACCCCCCAATCATATAACGTCGGGTCTTCCGGGATTGCCAGGGATAGCGCCAGTATTTCACAAAAGCATAAAGCATCAGAACACCAAGAAGGGAAAAAAAGACAATCTCTGTCCCCATGCCTATGATCATGGTATCCCCAAAAATAAGGCGGACATAATACTTTATCTGATGACGAAGGTTACCGGCGTCCTCCATAAGCATAATACTTGTCCCGATTCCCAAAAGCAAAAAGAAACGAGAAGCCGGAAAGTACTTCTTGGCCCAAAGCTGTCCGCTCAAGTAGCCGCATAATAACACGGTGCCCGCCAGGTAAGTCCACTGCAGCATTTCTGTAGGGCTGCCCTCCATGAATAGAAAATACCACATAAAAGGTCGTTCCCGTCCCCTGTTAATCAAGCGCTCCTGCAGTGATAAAAAATTATGGGCATCGCCAAAGTATGATATAAGCCAGGCCAATACCAGATAGCCCAGGGCAAAGCCAAACACGTGGATTGGCTGAATGCCCCCACCTTTGCTGGCTGATTTTTTTCTGCCCATTTTTGTTTCTCCTCCTGTATAACCAAAAATGTGATTATAATATTATTGTCGAAGACTTAAAAATCTTAAGAGGGCTTGGAATAACGGGAAATATCTATTTTTATGGTGTTCTATTTCGTGTTCCATTTCGTTAATCTCTATTTCAGTACTTTCGTCTTTTGAGCCCAGTATAAGTTGTGCTGCGCTTATCATGTTTTCTTCGTTCATTTTCAGGTGGGGCGAAACTCCGATGTCGTTAATTGGTTCACCTGAAGGAGAGTAAAATTGCCTGGTGGTCATTTTCAAGACACTGTCATCGGTGAGATTAAATAAGCTCTGCACAGTACCCTTCCCGTAGCTTGTCTCACCTATTAACAAAGCTCTTTCGTGGTCTTTAAGGGCTGCGGCAACAATTTCTGATGCGCTGGCACTGTACTGATTCACCAATACGATGAGAGGGTCATCTAATACCATATCCTGCTCGTTTGCTGTAAAATTAACTCGCTTATTCTTGCTTTCGGTTATTAAAGCTATTTCATCTTGAATAAGATAGCCCAAAATATTCCGGGCTCCATTTAAATATCCACCGCTATTGTTCCGCAGGTCTATTATCCATTTGTCTGCCCCTTGCTCTGTTAACAGTTCCAGCTCTTTCTCAAATAATTTTCCTATCTCACTCCCAAAACTATTAATTTCTATATACCCAATATCATTGTCCATTAATTCCCCTGTTACATTAGAGATATTTACTTCATCTCTTGTTACTGATGTTTCTATTATTTCTCCATTTCTTTTGATTTCAAGTGGGATAACAGTGTTTTTAGGTCCGCGTATAATACTTATGGTTTTTTCATTGGGTAAACCACTCATATCTTTTCCATCAGCCTTGATAATGACATCCGACGGTAACAGCTCTGCTTCTTCTGCAGGTGATTCTGCTATAACTGATGTTACTAACACTCCTTCAGTCACCATTTCAAAATAGATGCCAATACCATAGAAAGACTGATCTATAGAATCCTGGAAATTTGCATATTCTTTTTGTGTCATATATGTAGTATAGGGATCGTCAAGTCTTTCAAGTATTTCCTCTATAGTATCTCCTTCCAAAACTTGAGGATTCACAGGTTCAAAGTAATGGTTTTCTAACAAAGTCTTAATCTCATCGGCTACATCTGCCTGGGCAAAAGTGGTAGTGCTGGCAGCTAGCGAAATGCAAGTAAATGTTAGTACTATTAAAAGTTTAATGGTTAATAACCTTTGGAAATTAAAAATCCCCACAAAATGTTTCTTCATCATTTAAGCCCTCCTGGCGCACAAATAATACCTCATAAAGTAATATTTTCTACAATGATTTACGGAGTCCTGCTATAAATAAAAAAGCCCCCGCCCACAGTTGTGGTAATATATGCGTTAAAATAGTCCCTTTTCCTTTCAATAGACAGAAAAAGGGACCGTAGACTCTTCGGTTCTAACATATTTCTGCATCAAGGCCAGTTATTTATTTAAGCCGTTGCAAAAGGTTTAAATAGTACATTTTCTTTTTACAGATATGAAAAATATCCCACATCCAGTCTTCATCCTGTCCTGAGTGGTCCACGTCCATCATAACTTCAGGTTTCAGTTCTATGTGTAATACAAGCTCTTCTTCAAAGTCATTTACACTTAACTCTACAGTTTTTGTTTCTCTACCAGGAGAACTAGCTGTAATGTAATATGGTTCATTATTTATCTCTGGCTGATTACCGGGCAGTACATGCCATTCATAATTTCCATATACATTAATAAAGGTTTTCTGTTTGCCTGTAATCCGTTCCCCGGAACGGGAACCTGCCAGTGGTGCTTTAACCTCTAATTCCATCTTTAATTTTGCCTCTATTTTTTCACCAGTAATCTTGTCAGTAACACTTCCCTTAATAATCCCGGAATAATCCCTGGCTTTTTCAATGCAGTGAAGAAGCGCTGGCAGATTCTTCTCCCAGATCTGGTGGTAACTATCTTCATAGGGTGGAATAAAAGAATCTCCGTATTCAAAGCAAAAGATAATTCCCCTTAGCTTACCATAGACCCAGTCATTTTTGTCCCCGCTAACCTGATAGATTGTTGTTTTAGTAGGACCATCTTTATAATCATTCCATTCTGCCATTTCCCTGGCCATCAATGCTGGTAGAGGGTCATCTATAAGCTCTTCCTTATAACCCCAGGGATAAAGGATTAACCGGCCGTAGGTATGACCTGTTACCGAAGTAATGACATGCCTGTCCAGGTAAAAGTCCCTTATAGCCCGGGTTTCAGGTTCGCTAAAGGGCTCAGGCCCCCGGTAAGTATCTGAACCAGGATTCCCCGATGAACCTTCACCACCCCAGTAATAAGAATAATTCCTGTTCAAATCAATCCCGTAAGTACCGTCTCCAGTATCCCTTCTATTTTTTCGCCACATTTCATACTCATTCTGTGAATATATAAACCCGTCAGGGTTAACCATGGGGATAATCCAGGTTCTTATGTCATTTACTATAGAGGTTATCTGCTCATCATGCTTGTAATTCTCCAGCAGGTACCAGGCCATGTCCATGGCAATTTCCCCGGAAGGCCATTCCCTGGCATGATGCATGGCTGAATGGACAGATTCTGGGCGGCCATCTTTATTGCCAGGATCCATACTAATTTCAAGGGCATATATAGGCCGTCCTTCGACAGATTCCCCTATTTCATGAAGCTTTGCCATTTCAGGATATAGGCTTTCCATCTCATGTAATTCTTCCTGGTAATCTTGAAAGGTCCTGTAATCTGCTGTTGCCAGAGGAACTTTTCCTTCAGCAGTTCCGGCATTTACTGGAAAAACAATAATCAGTATTATTATTAAGTACAGCCAATACTTTTTATTTATCAGCAATTCCCCCTTCCCCATTTTAGCCTATTTTTTCTTTTCTTCTACTTTTAGCATGTTTTTTCCTTTTTTATCTTGCTGCTATTTGCAGTTTAATAATAATTAAAATACAGAAAAAAAGAAATCCCCGGGTAAGTAGTTCTTTCCAGGAACTTCTTTATTGGTTTTTATTAGTTCTATTCCAGGGCCTGCCTTCTCCTGTTTCCTTCTAAACTACTTAGTTTTCCGTTCCAGTAACTTCTATACTCAGTTCAGATTCTATAATTACTCCGTCAACTCTAAGTGAAACAATTCTTTCACCATCTTCCCTTATAACACGGTAGGTGTAAGTGCCATCTTCGTGATCAGTAAAATCTAAAATTTCAGCTTGATCCGGGTTATCATCAATTTCAGTTAACGTAGCCCAGATTTCTTGATCCATGCTTAATTCTACATCATCCATGGTAAACCCGCTTATACCGTTTCCAAACTGATCCTGAACATCAAGTGTCACTTGGGCACTGCCGTCTTCATTGTCTGCGGCGGTGGCGCTGCTGTTATCGGCATCAACTGATTGAGTAATTACAGCTTCTAAATCTTCTTCAATGACCACCCCATCAACTCTGAAAGAGAGTATTACGGTTTCAAATGGTCGAGCAATTCTATAAGTATAGGTTCCGTCTCCGTCACAGGTAAAATCAGATATTGTTATATTCGGGTCTTCATTAATTATTGTCAGTGAACCCCATTCCTCAGCTAATTTAGATTTTACTTCAATATCATCCATGCCGAAACTGGTAATTCCATTATCCTCACTATCTCTAACAACAAGAGTTACAATAGCAGTTCCGTCTCCCTGGTCCTCAAAGTTAACATAGCTGTTGTCCGGTTCCACAATAGGATCCTCATCAATAGGATCCTCATCAATAGGATCCTCATCAACAGGTTCTCCTAATGCCCTTTCCAGCACTACCACTGTTTCGGCCCGGGTAATTCCATCCAGGGGTTTGAAAGTAGAATCAGGGTAACCCCCCATATATTCACTGGAGACTACGGCATTTACTTCTTCCATGCTCCAGGAGGCAATATCTAAGGAATCCTCAAAAGAATCCACAGCGCTTTTATCTTCTATTTCTTCTAACTCCAGAAGCCTGAAAAGTATAACTGCTACTTCCTGGCGGTTTATCTCCTTGTCGGGGTTCATATTGCCGTCAGCATCACCTTTTATGTAGCCTGCTTCTACAGCCCTGGCTATTTCATCATAGTACCATGCCTCTTCTTCTACATCCAAAAAATCAATAACTGCTTCGTCTTCAAAATCCTTAGCCCTGTTTACCATGGTCATGAACTCGGCCCTTGTTACACTTGTATCAGGGCTAAAACTTCCATCATCGTAACCCTTAACAATCTCCTTATCGTGCATCCTTTCGATATACTCTTCAGCCCAGTGTCCTTGAATATCAATGTAAGTATCTGAAGCGCTTACTGCAGCAGCTGCACAAAGAACAAATATTATTATAAAAACAGGTATTACTGTTTTCTTATGAAAACGTGATATCTTCAATTTTTTTGCCTCCTTTAAAATAAACCTGTAATACATACTAAATTTATTCTGTACCTCAACAATTTTATCTGCCTCACAAACTACTATTAACTTTTATTCTCGTAATCTCATCCTGGTCCTTGGAAAACCACCTCCTTTGTTAAGTCAATAATGTTTGCTTCGTCTATAAAATAAAAATCTGCTTTTCTATCATAGTATATTATTAGATTTTAAAATCCTTTTTTCCTGCTAATATTTTGAATATTATCTAAATTTTTAACAGCTGAGCAAAATCTTTCCTTGTATACTGATATTACTGGAGGTCTACCTGAATGTTTAATAAATGCACATTAAACAGGGCCAGGCCCTTTTGGGAAGAACTGGAAGGGCCGGCAGGCTCTTTCCGGTTCCGACCGAGCAAAAACATGTTGAATTATCTGCTTTTTCTACCGAATATATGGTAATATAATAGTAACAAAAATAGTGAAAAGGGGTCTAAATTTTGATTAATAAAATTGATTTTAAAGCTAAGAATCTAACATCAAATGCGGGTCTTTTTCATTGAGTGTGCAGAACAGGCGCAAGCCCAGAACAGGACATTCTATGGAAAACCATATCGAACAATTGCTGAAATCACATGAAGTACAGTATTCCAGAGGTACTATTACTGAAAACAAGGCAAGACCGGATTTTCTGTTTCCGGGGATTACCCAGTATACTGACAAAAGCTTCCCTGCTTCAAAATTAGTAATGCTGGGAGTAAAGGTAAGTTGCAAGGAGGGGGTTAATAATAGTAATTAGATGAATTAATAGTTTTAAAATAGTGTACATACTGTTGTGATTAAAGAAATAAATGCAATGAAAGGAGTTATCAATAGTGAAAATAAGAGATTACAAAAGTTTTTTAGGTGGAATTATTGTCGCAACTGTTTTGTTTACCGTGATTGGATATGGTTTAACCATAGCTGGTGCTAGTCCGGTAAGAACAGCTTTAGATGTTTTTTTTAATGATATACAAATAATAGTAAATGGAGCAAGACTTAACCCTACAGATGTTCAGGGAAATAGAGTTGAGCCGTTTATTCACGATGGAACAACATATTTGCCTGTAAGGGCAGTAGCAGAAGCCCTTGACTTACCAGTTGAATGGGACCAGGAAACCTATACGGTTTACTTAGGAGACAAAGAACCTGATAAAACTGTTTTTGGTATTCAGGAATTAGAGCCGTGGGATATTAAGGATTGTGAAAAAAATGATTTTGCTATAGGACGCTCTGGATGGGAAGAAAATGATGGCAAATTTGTTATGTCTAAACAAGAATATATATCATCAAACTCTATAAGTTTAGACAAACAAGTAGCTTGGGGTTTTGACGCAACTGTTACTTATAAGCTTGACAAAGATTTTAAAAAGCTTACCGGTTTATTTGGAGTTGATGATAGCGCCAGTTTTGGGGAACATGCAGGTGCTAAACTATCAATATATGGTGATGGTGAATTGTTACGCCAAGTTGAAAGAACGTATGGAGAAAGACCTGTTGAAGTAAATATTGACCTGATTGGGATTGATGAATTAATAATTGACTTTTCTGATGCTGGTAATGAAGTAGTTACTCCAATAAGACACAACTTCATTGACGTTAAGCTAACCAAGATAGACACTCGATAAACAATATATATAAGCCCAGCTAACTATTTGCTGGGCTTAACTTCTTATCCTGCAGTAATAATATAGATGAAGATCTATTGCTGTAGTTTTTTCAGGAGAAAAAAGAGGTTCCCGGATAATTAGTTCTTTCCAGGAACTTCTTTTTTTAGTTCTTATTTATTTTTTTTAGAGCCTGCCTTATCCTGTTTCCTTCCAAGCAACTGGAAAATTTTACAGGGGGGTCAGACCCCTTTTGGGACTGGTTCCGACCGAGCACCTCGTTAATGCAGCCGGTCAAGGTGGGGTAGCGCATTTCACTGCCAGCTTAAAAATAACACGTGCTTCTGTGTTTTAAAGCCCTGGTTTTTTCAGTATTATCTTCCCCCCTGGTATTCTTTCCACCGTCCCTTCCAGTTCCATTAAGGAAAGGGTTTCCAGGAATTCCGGCATGTTTTGGGAAAAAGATGCTGCCAGCTGATCCATGCTGAGGGGGGAAGATCTCAGCAGGCTGCAGATTTTTGCCTCCAGGGGGTTTGAGCTTGATGAGCTATCCAGGCGGCGGGAGGGGAGATCTTTCGAGGCAGAGGAGGCAGAGGGCTTAGAGATAGGCTGAGCAGAAGGGTTTGCGGAAGGGGGCAGGGGTGAAGATGGAGGTAGGGGCGGGGGCGGAGAGTATTCTTCATTTTCCATGTTTTTCGAGATAAAATCTCTTGCAAGGAGTTGCTGAGGATTTAGATATGGATGGGCCCCTTTAGCCAGAAGAGCGTTGGTTCCCTGGCTTTCTTTATTGTATATGCTGCCCGGTACAGCCAGAACCTGCCGGTTCAATTCCCGGGCATAATCGGCAGTAATCAGGGCCCCGCTTTTTTGACCTGCCTCTACTACCAGGACTTTATGGGACCAGGAGGCCATCAAGAAATTTCTCCGGGGAAAGTTCCCTGGACGAGGTTGTGTGCCGGGCGGAAAAGGTGAAATTACCACTCCATTTTCAATTATAGCTTCTTTCAAGCTCATGTGCTCCCGGGGAAAGCAGGTGTCCACTCCCCCTCCTGAAAAAGCCAGAGTATAGCCCCCGGCTTTTATACAAGCCGTGTGGGCATAACCATCTATCCCCATTGCCATACCGCTTATAACAGGGATGTTGTTTTCTGCCAGGTATTCAGCCGCTTCACAGGTAACTTCTCTCCCGTAGGCTGTAGATTTCCGGGCACCAATAATACTTACCCCACCGTTTCCGGGGCGCATTATGCCGGAGTAATATAGAACTGGCGGTGCCTGGGGAATGCTGCCGGCCAGCTCCGGATACAGGGGGTCAAAACAGGTTAGAATTTTTATGTCATGTTTTTCACATGCTTCCAATATCTTTTTTGCCTTATCCAGGGAGCGGGAAGACTGAATTAGCGAGGCCCTGGATCTGCCCAGACCCTCTATTTTAGTAAGCTCCTGGAGGGATGCCTGGTAGACCAGCCGGGGGTCTTTAAACTCTTTTAGTAGCTTGTTGGCTGTAGCAGGGCCTACCCCTTTTACCTGGCACAGCCAGAGGAGGTAAAGCATCAGATTACCATTAATCCGGCGTGTTCCCGGTCAATATCCCTGGACATAAGGGCAGTTGCAATATCTTGCCGACGGATAGAGGGGGCGCCCTCCAGATCTGCAATTGTCCGGGACAGTTTTAAAAACTTGTGAAATGCCCTGGCACTGTACTTAAACTTTTCATAAGCCTTCTGGAAAAGCCGGGTCCCTTCTTCATCCAGGGGACAGAATTCTTTTACCTGGGAGGGGCTCATTTGGGCATTGCAGGTTATTCCCGAAATATTTTGAAATCTGTTTTTTTGTGCCTGCCGGGCCATTTTAACCCTTTCCCTTAATTGGGAGGAGCTCTGTCCCTGGCCGTCAACTGAAAGCTCCAGGAAGTTTACCGGTTGAACATATTTCTGTATGTCCATGCGGTCCTGGATGGGGCCGGATATTTTCTGGCGGTACTTGAGGACTTCGTAGTCGCTGCACCGGCACTTATCCTGGCCGTAATACCCGCAGGGACAAGGGTTCATGGCGGCAATCAACATGAAACTGCAGGGGTAGGTGTTGGTATGCCTTACCCGGGAGATGGTTACAACCTGGTCTTCCATGGGCTGGCGAAGGGCCTCCAGGCTCTTTTTGTTAAACTCCGCTATTTCGTCCAAAAAGAGAACTCCGTTATGGGCAAGGGATATTTCTCCGGGAGTAGCATTGTTCCCGCCGCCTATCAGGGAGTTGGTGGAGGCGTTGTGGTGGGGTGCCCGGTAGGGGCGCTGTTCAATAAGAGCATGTTTTTTCCTTAACAGTCCGGCAACACTGTAAATCTTAGTAACCTCCAGGGAATCCTCCTCCGTCATGGGGGGAAGGATGGTGGGCATTCTCCGGGCAATCATGGATTTTCCGCAGCCTGGAGCTCCAACCATGAGCATATTGTGGCCACCTGCTGCTGCTATCAATATGTACTGGACAAGGGCCTCCTGGCCCTGCACTTCTTTAAAGTCTACCCGGGTATAATTTTCCAGATTAGCAACTTCCAGGTCACTTTCTTCCAGTAGAAAGTCATAAGCTGTTTCCCCGGTTAAAAACTGGATAACTTCTGCTAAACTGTTAAATCCGTATACTTCAATCCCTTTTACCAGGGAGGCTTCTTTTAAGTTTTCCCTGGGAACAATAATTTTTTTTAAGCCAGAGCTTTTTGCTGCCATTACCATGGGCAGCACACCTGAGCAGGGCCTGATGCCGGCGTTGAGAGATAGCTCCCCAATAAAACCGTATTCATCTGCTTCTTGTAGGGGAATCTGCTGGGTCTGCATTAACAGGCCCAGGGCCATGGGCAGGTCAAAGTGGGAACCGCTTTTTTTTATATCCCCCGGAGCCAGGTTAATAACAATTTTTACCTTGGGAAATTCGTATTTAGCTTGAATTAAGGATGCCTGCACCCTTTCCCGGGCCTCTTTGATGGCGGTGTCGCCCAACCCCACTACGTTAATAGAGGGTTTACCGTAAAGGGTATCAGTTTCCACCTCCACCAGGTAGCCGTCAACTCCGGAAAGTGCAAAGCTTTTTGTAACAGTGGCCATCTCATTTATCCTCCTGGTCCTCTTGTTTTGCCGGGGTGGCCGGGGTGGCTAAATTGGCTGGGGTAGAAATGTGCTCGATTTCCCTTTCTACATACTGCTGATATAAATGGGGGCTGCTGGTCTTAAAGTGTCCCAGTATCTTCTCCTTGGCCACCATTCCAGTTTTGTTTTGCCCCAGGTACTCCCTGTAGCTGCTCCACAAATAGTCTAAAGGCCGTTCTGCCATGTTTGCCCTAACCGGGTTTAAGTGAATATACTTGCTTGTCTGCAAATTGTGTGAGTCAGTTTCAATAGTTTCAGAGCGGTATCTTCCCTGGAAAAGATGCCCTACAAAGTTGTATTTATTGTTAAAAAAAATGGCATATTTCATATTTAAGTGTTTCATTATTTTTCCCGGATCTATGTCAATAGTTTCTATGTGAAGGTGCACATGATTGCTCATAAGGCAGTATGAAAGTAGATAAAAAGGGTATTTATCCAGGGTTTCTTTTAAAACTGCCAGGTAAACCTGCCGGTCATCGTCATCCCTATATATTTCAGAACGGTGATTGCCGCGGCACATTATGTGATACGCTGCACCGGGAAACCACTCTCGCTGCTTGCGGGGCATTTGGGTGTTCCTTTCTTCAACAAAGTCATTACAACCTTTGTAACATGTTAATGTAACTTTTTAATGTAATATATTACATTATACTCAGGTATAGCCAATTCCTGCTTATTTTAAAGATTAATATATATATTTTAATATTTCAGGGGATCAGACCCCTTCTGGTTCCGACCGAGCACACAATTAAAGGGTAATTGATTTTTTGGGTGCTGGCAATGATTTCTTTTACCAAAACTGCTGTATTTTTATCTTGCCGTTTGCTGTATTTTAATTTTGCCAGAAAGATCCAGTTTTTTCACACTTGATGTTTCTTTGTTTCTTTGATATTATAATCTCAAAGATATAAGTTTTTTGTATTATCCCTGCACATACTATAAGTAGGTGCATAAATGCCTACGAATACAAGGGAGTGTGATAATATGGATAGAAAAATAATCAATGTTTCCAAGAAACGTCAGATTACTATACCTTTAAATTTTTATAAAGAACTAGGTCTTGAGACTGAAGTAGAATGTTCCTTAGAAGACGATGCTATTGTTATCAGACCACTTAATCGAAACAATAATGAATTTGCTGTTGAAATCCTTAAAGACCTTGTTGCACAAGGATATTCTGGCGATGAATTAATAAAGCGTTTTGAGACCCAAACCAAAAATATTAAAGGGGCTATCGGCAATATACTGGAAGAAGCTGATAAAATTGCGAACATTAAGAAAAACGCTGTCAAATTTGATGATGTTTTTGGCTCAGAGAACTAATCATGTATGAAATTATGTTTAGTTCAGCAGTCGAGCGTTATTTTAAAAAGATAAAAGAAAAGCCTCTGAAAGAAACCTACAAAAACGCCCTATTAAAAATTTCTAAAGACCCTTATATTGGTCAACCAAAAAGTGGAGATTTATCTGGCATTTACGGCTATGATGTAAAATACCAAGGTATAAGCTATGAACTTGCCTACACTATCCACGAAGCAAATGGTAAAAAAATTGTAGTTCTTCTGGCTGGAACTCGTGAAAATTTTTATGAACAACTAAAAAATTATATCAAGTAGCTCTCAAAAGAGGGCTATTTTACTAAATGATTGCCACCAAGCAAGTGGCAGAATTTCTCTGCAAGATTACTGATATTTCATAACTTGC
>Ga0207421_10003636_pt1 | contig 18257 bp, 12 predicted proteins | sample SodLakKL_010_SED_4_FD_187542 | JGI IMG/M metagenome (GOLD analysis project Ga0207421, IMG submission 187542) | Alkaline sediment microbial communities from Lake Tanatar, Kulunda Steppe, Russia - 8KL_010_SED (SPAdes) (version 2) | ecosystem: Environmental > Aquatic > Non-marine Saline and... | reverse complement strand
GCGCCCTCGGTGGCCACCGAGGCGGCCTGGGCGGCCTGCTCGGCGATCTCGCCGATCGAGGCGGTCATCTCCTCGGTGCCCGTGGCCACCGAGGCGGTGCCACGCGTCACCTCCCCGGTGATCGTCGCGAGCTCGGCGAGGTCGTCGGCGGTGCGGACCGCGTCGGCGGCGAGCAGCGCCGTCGACGCGCGCATGCGCTCGGTCGCCGCGGCGAGCTCCTCACCCGTGCGCTCGAGCGGCACGAGGGCGACGCGGCGCAGCGCGCGCCACGAGGCGAGGGCGAAGGTGACGATGGCGAGCGCCACGGCGAGCCTCAGCCCGTGGGCCAGCGCTCCCGTCGCTGGCCACACGCCGAGCACGACGGCGGCCAGTCCGGCTGCGGCGAGCCCACCGATCGCCCAGGCCGCCCGCCGGGTGAGCGTGAGCGTCCACTGCCGCCCCTGGGCGGTGCGGCTCCACGGTGCCATCATCGCGCTGCCCCCTCGGCTGGGCGCACGCTACGCGATCGCAGCGCGCGCGGAACTCCAAGCCTCGGTCGGCCCGGCGGGCCGGGCGCTTAAGCGCAGCGAGCGATCCCCGTACCGCGGGGGCCGCCGGGCGGCAGCGGGGGGCGGGGCGTCCGGTGGGCTGGCCATGCCGCGCCGCGGTGGCCGGTGCCGCGGCGGCGCCTCAGCGCTCGGTGGGCATCGGCCGGTCGTCGGGGTCGGACTGCCACCACGGGCCGGTGCGCAGGCGGGCGAGCCAGCCCTTCGGTCGGGCCTCGGGCGCCTCGTCGACCTTGCGCTGGTGCCACAGCGCCCGGCGGCGCTCGCGGTTGAGCTCGGCGATGGCCTGCAGCGGGATGGCCGCGGGGCAGGCGGGCACGCACTCGGTGTAGTTCGTGCAGTAGCCGAAGTCGTCCTCCATCTGCTCGACCATCGTGCGGACGCGCTCGTAGCGCTCGACGCGGCCCTGCGGCAGGTGGACGAGGTGGCCGATCTTCGCGCCGGCGAAGAGCTGCGCGGCGCCGTTGGGGCACGCCGCGACGCAGGCGCCGCAACCGATGCAGGCGGCGTAGTCCATCGCCTGGGCGGCCTCGAGCTCGTTGGCGGGCAGGCTCGCCGCCTCCGGCGCGGCGTTCGTCGGCGTCGAGGTGTAGCCGCCCGAGGCGATGACGCGGTCGAGCCCGGAGCGGTCGACGGCGAGGTCGCGCAGGACCGTGAACGACCCGCCGCGGAAGGGCTCGAGGCGCACCCGGTCGCCGTCGGAGAACGACCGCACGCGCTGCAGGCACGCCGGGGTGTTGTCCTCGGGGCCGTGCGGCCGGCCGTTGACCATCATCCCGCAGCTGCCGCAGATGCCCTCGCGGCAGTCGTGGTCGAAGGCGACGGGGGCCCCGCCGGCGGCGACGAGCTCGGCGTTGAGCATGTCGAGGAGCTCGAGCAGGCTCATCTCCGGCGTCGCGCTCGTGACCTCGTAGGTCTCGAAGCCGCCGGCTGCGTCGGCGTCGTGCTGGCGCCAGACCTCCACTGCGAGCCGCATCACTTGTAGCTCCTCGTCGCGAGCTTGATCTTCTTGAACGTGAGCGGCTCGCTGTGCCGCACGGGGCGGCCGTCCCATCCCGGAGGTCCCCAGGCCGACGTCGAGGTCCACCGCTCGTCGTCGCGCTTGGCCTCCCCGTCGGCGGTCTGGTGCTCACTGCGGAAGTGCGCCCCGGCGGACTCGTCGCGGTCGAGGGCGTCGAGGGCCATGAGCTCGGCGAGCTCGAGGTAGTCGGCGACGCGCCCGGCGCGCTCGAGCTCCTGGTTGAGCTCGGCGCCGGAGCCGACGACGCGGACGTCGCGCCAGAACTCCTCGCGCAGCGCACGGATCCGGTCGGCGCCCTCGGCGAGGCCCTCGGCGTGCCGCTCGACGCCGACGTGGTCGATGAGCAGTTGCCCGAGCTCGGCGTGGAAGACGTCGGGGCCGCGCGTGCCGCCGACGCCGAGGAGGTGCTCGACGCGCTCGCTGACCTCGTCGAGGGTCGCGCGCACGTCGGGATGGTCGTGGGGCAGCGGCTCGCTGCCGAGCTGCGGGGCGAGGTAGTTCGGGACCGTCCAGGGCAGGACGAACCAGCCGTCGACCGACGCCGACAGCAGCGAGTTCGCCCCGAGACGGTTCGCGCCGTGGTAGTTGAAGCTCGCCTCCCCACCGACGAAGAGCCCCGGCAGCGAGCTCATCTGGTCGTAGTCGGTCCAGAGGCCACCCATGACGAAGTGCGGTCCCGGCGCGATGCGCATCGGCGCGGTCCAGGGGTCCTCCCCGGTGGCCTCGATGTAGAGCTCGAAGAGGTTGGAGTAGCGCTCCTCCATGGTCTTGCGGCCGAGGCGCGCGATCGCGTCGGCGAAGTCGAGGTAGACGCCGTTGCGCAGCGGGCCGACGCCCTTGCCGGCGTCGAGCTGGGCCTTGGCCGCCCGCGAGGAGATGTCGCGCGGCGCGAGGTTGCCGAAGGAGGGGTACATGCGCTCGAGGTAGTAGTCGCGCTCGTCCTCGGGGATGGCGTTGGGGTCGCGGTCGTCACCGGCCTTCTTCGGCACCCATACGCGGCCGTCGTTGCGCAGCGACTCGCTCATGAGCGTGAGCTTGGACTGCCACTCGCTCGACAGCGGCAGCGAGGTCGGGTGGAACTGCACGAAGCACGGGTTGGCGAAGAGCGCGCCGCGCTTGTGCGCCCGCCACGTCGCGGTGACGTTCGAGGCCTTGGCGAGGGTGGACTTGAAGTAGGCGTTGCCGTAGCCGCCGGTGGCGAGCACGACGGCGTGGGCGGTGTGCGGGCGGATCTCGCCGGTGACGAGGTCGCGGGTGACGATGCCGACCGCGCGGCCCTCGCTGACGATGAGGTCGAGCATCTCCTGGCGGGTGTGCAGCCGGCAGCGCCCCGCGCCGACCTCCTTGAGCAGTTGCTGCGAGCCGGCGATCTGCAGCTGCTGGCCGGTCTGCCCGCGGGCGTAGAAGGTGCGGGAGACCTGCACGCCGCCGAAGGAGCGCGTGGCGAGCCCGCCGCCGTACTCGCGGGCGAACGGCACGCCGAGCGCGGTCATGTGGTCGATGACCTTCACCGACAGCTCCGAGAGGCGGTAGACGTCGGCCTCGCGGGAGCGGAAGTCGCCGCCCTTGACGGTGTCCTTGAAGAGGCGCTCGACGCTGTCGCCGTCGGCCTTGTAGGCCTTCGCGGCGTTGATGCCGCCCTGCGCCGCGACGCTGTGCGCGCGCCGGGGGGCGTCGTGGAGCGTGAAGACGTCGACGCCGTAGCCGAGCTCGGAGAGCGTCGCGGCCGCGCCGGCGCCGGCCAGGCCGGTGCCGACGACGATGACCTTGAACTTCCGGCGGTTCGCGGGGTTGACGAGCCGCAGGTCGAGCTGCCGCTGGCCCCACATCGTCGCGGGGTCGCCCGAGGGCGCCCCGTCGTGGATCTCCGGGCCGATCGCACGGCGCTGGTCGAGGTCGACGGTCATCGCGGGCCTTCCGGTCCGTGGCACGCGGCGCGGTGGCGCGGCCTTCGGTGGTGGTTCGCCCCCAAGCCTCGCCCGCGCCGCGCCTCGAGGCGACGACAGAGGGCGTCGAGTGAGTGGGCCGAAGGACCCTTCCTGGAGGGGGCCTGGCGGCGCGGCCCCGCTACACTGCCCGACGGGCGGGCGACGCCCACCCCCACACCAGCGCAGACCGCGAAGCCTCGTCATGCGAGGAGGAGGACGACGTGGCCTCAGAGCCCGCCGCAGCGACACGCACGGGGTACGACCCCTCAGAGATCGAGCCGCGCTGGCAGCGCGCGTGGGCCGACGCCGCCCTCTTCGACGCCGACGACGACAGCGACCGGCCACCGTTCTACGCGCTGCACATGTTCCCCTACCCCTCGGGGGACCTCCACATGGGCCACGTCGAGGCCTTCAGCCTCGGCGACGCCGTCGCCCGCTACCAGCGCCTGCGCGGCTACGAGGTCATGAACCCCATCGGCTGGGACTCCTTCGGGCTGCCCGCGGAGAACGCCGCGATCCAGCGTGGCGCCGACCCCGAGGCGTGGACGCAGGCCAACATCGAGACCCACGTGGCGACGATGACGCGTCTGGGCTTCGCCTGGGACTGGTCGCGCCGCCTGCAGACCTCCGACCCCCGCTACTACCGCTGGACGCAGTGGCTCTTCCTCGAGCTCTTCAAGGCCGGCTGGGCCTACCGCAAGGACGCGCTCGTCAACTGGTGCCCGTCGTGCCAGACCGTGCTCGCCAACGAGCAGGTCGTCGCCGGGCGCTGCGAGCGCTGCGACGCCGAGGTCGGCAAGAAGACGCTCAACCAGTGGTTCCTCAAGATCACCGACTTCGCCGAGCGCCTCCTCGAGGACATGGCCGAGCTCGAGGGCCGGTGGCCCGAGCGCGTGCTCACGCTGCAGCGCAACTGGATCGGGCGCTCCGAGGGCGCCAACGTCACCTTCGCCGTCGAGGCCGGGGAGGCCAGCGAGGACGTCGTCGTCTACACCACCCGGCCCGACACCCTCTACGGCGCGACGTTCTTCGTCGTCGCCCCCGAGCATCCCCGGGCGCTGGCGTGGGCCGAGGCCGGCGGCACCGCCGAGGACTTCCTCGCCTTCCGCGAGCGGGTCCAGCGCAAGAGCGACATCGAGCGCGAGGCCACCGGCGAGGACAAGGAGGGCCTGTTCCTCGGCGTCCACGCCGTCAATCCGGTCAACGACGAGCGCCTGCCGGTCTACGCCGCCGACTACGTCCTCATGGGCTACGGCACCGGCGCGATCATGGCCGTGCCCGCCCACGACCAGCGCGACCTCGACTTCGCCCGCCAGCACGGCCTGCCGGTCCGCGTCGTCGTCCAGCCCGAGGGCACCGACCTCGACGAGGCGGCGATGACCGAGGCCGCCGCCGGCGAGGGCATGACGGTGAACTCCGGGCCCTACGACGGCCAGCCGTGGCCGGAGACCAAGCAGCGCATCACCGCCGACCTCGAGGCGCGCGGCCTCGGGGCCTTCGCGGTGAACTACCGCCTGCGCGACTGGCTCGTGAGCCGCCAGCGCTACTGGGGCGCGCCGATCCCGATCGTGCACTGCCCCGACTGCGGGCTCGTGCCGGTGCCCCAGGAGGACCTGCCGGTGCGCCTGCCCGCCACCGACGACATCGACCTGCGGCCCACCGGCGAGTCGCCCCTGGCGAGCCACCCGACGTGGTCGCAGACGACCTGCCCGGCCTGCGGGGCAGCGGCGCGGCGCGACACCGACACGATGGACACCTTCGTCGACTCCTCGTGGTACTACCTGCGCTACTGCTCGCCGCACCGCGACGACGTGGCCTTCGACCGCGACGCCGTCCACCACTGGATGCCCGTCGACCAGTACACCGGAGGCATCGAGCACGCGATCCTCCACCTGCTCTACAGCCGCTTCTTCACCAAGGCCCTCCACGACCTCGGCCACCTCGACTTCACCGAGCCCTTCGCGCGGCTGAAGTCCCAGGGCATGGTCATCATGCACGGCCAGAAGATGAGCAAGGGCAAGGGCAACCTCGTCGAGCCCAAGGAGGTCATCGAGACCTACGGCTCGGACACCCTGCGCGCGACGATGCTCTTCGCGAGCCCCATCGAGGACGACGTCGACTGGGCCGACGTCTCGACCTCCGGGATGTTCAAGTGGCTCTCACGGCTGTGCCGCCTCGTCGACGAGCACGTCGCCGACCGCGACGGCAGCGACGACGAGGAGCTGCGCCGGGCGACCCACGAGGCGATCGCCGGGGTCACCGAGGACTACGAGGGCTTCAAGTACAACACCGCGCTCGCCAAGCTCATGACGCTGACGAACGAGACCTCCCAGGCGCTGCGCGACCGCGGTGCCGGCGGCGCGGGCGTCGACGACGCCCTCGCCGCCGTCGCGGTCATGCTCTCCCCGATCGCGCCCCACGTCGCCGAGGAGTGCTGGGCGCGCCTCGGGCGGGAGGGCTTCGCCGCCGAGGCCGACTGGCCCACCTACGACCCCGACCTGCTCGTGCGCGACGTCGTCGTCGTGCCCGTCCAGGTCGACGGCAAGGTGCGTGGACAGGTCGAGGTGCCCGCCGAGGCCTCCGAGGAGGTCGCGGTGGCTGCCGGGCGCGGCGTCGACAACGTCGCCCGCCACCTCGACGGCCGCGAGGTCGTGAAGACGGTCTGGGTGCCCGGCCGGATGCTGGCCTTCGTCACCAAGCCCGCCTGAGCGCACGCCTCGCCCCGCGCACGGCGGCGGGGGAGGCTGGGCGCGGGCGGGGCGTGAGCGGGTAGCGTGCGCGGTCCCTGCGTCGGCGGTCCCCGCGCCGGCGCCGGGGCCCCGACCGACACCGTCGCCGAGAGGGAGCAGAGCACCGATGAGCCGGATCATCTACACCTACACCGACGAGGCGCCGGCGCTGGCCACCGAGTCGCTGCAGCCCGTCCTCGACGCCTTCGCCGGCGCAGCCGGGGTCGACGTCGAGACCCGGGACATCTCCCTTGCCGGGCGCATCCTCGCGGCCTTCGGCGACCACCTCGAGCCGCACCAGCAGGTCGGCGACGCGCTCGCCGAGCTCGGCGCGCTCGCCAAGCGCCCCGAGGCCAACATCGTCAAGCTGCCGAACATCTCCGCCTCGATCCCACAGCTCGAGGCCGCCATCGCCGAGCTGCAGGCCGCCGGCTACGCCGTCCCCGACTATCCCGAGGAGCCCGCCGACGACGCCGAGGCCAAGGTCAAGGAGCGCTACGACGCGGTGAAGGGCAGCGCGGTCAACCCGGTGCTGCGCGAGGGCAACTCCGACCGCCGCGCGCCCGCTGCGGTCAAGGCCTACGCCCGGGCCTACCCCCCGCGCATGGGGGAGTGGTCGAGCGACTCGCCCGCCCACGTCGCGACGATGACCGGTGGGGACTTCCGCTCGAGCGAGCGCTCGGTGACCGTGGCCGAGGCCACCGACGTCCGCGTCGAGCACGTCGGCGAGGCCGGCGAGGTCACCGTCCTCAAGCCCTCGATCCCGCTCGAGGCCGGGGAGGTCCTCGACGCCGCGGTGATGTCGCGGCGGGCGCTCACGGCCTTCCTCGCCGAGCAGGTCGCCGACGCCAAGGCCAAGGGCGTGCTCTTCTCGGTGCACCTCAAGGCGACGATGATGAAGGTCAGCGACCCGATCATCTTCGGCCACGCCGTCCGGGCCTACTACGCGGAGGTCTTCGAGCGCCACGGCGCGACCCTCGAGGGGCTCGGCGTGAGCGCCAACGACGGCATGGCGAGCCTCGAGCGCGCCCTCGAGCGCCTCGACGACGAGACCCGCGCGGCGATCGAGGCCGACATCGCCAAGGCCTACGAGACCGGCCCCGGCCTCGCCCAGGTCGACTCGAGCCGGGGGATCACGAACCTCCACGTGCCCTCCGACGTCATCATCGACGCCTCGATGCCGGTCGTCGTCCGCGACTCCGGGACGATGTGGAACGCCGACGACGAGCAGCAGCCGGCGAAGTGCGTCATCCCCGACTCCTCCTACGCCGCGCTCTACGGCGAGACGATCGAGTTCTGCAAGGCCAACGGCGCCCTCGACCCCAAGACGATGGGCAGCGTCCCCAACGTCGGGCTCATGGCCCGCAAGGCCGAGGAGTACGGCTCGCACGACAAGACCTTCGAGATCCCCGCCGACGGCACCGTGCGCGTCGTCGACGCCGCTGGGCAGACCCTCCTCGCCCACACCGTCGAGACCGGCGACATCTGGCGGGCCTGCCAGACCAAGGACGACGCGGTGCGCGACTGGGTGCAGCTCGCGGTGCGCCGGGCCCGCGCCAGCGCTGCCCCGGCGGTGTTCTGGCTCGACGAGACCCGGGCGCACGACGCCGAGCTCCTCGCGAAGGTGCGTGACGAGCTCAGCGGCCTCGACACCGACGGGCTCCGCCTCGAGGTCATGCCCGTGGCCGAGGCGACGCGCTTCAGCCTCGAGCGCGCCAGGGCCGGACAGGACACGATCTCGGTGACCGGCAACGTCCTGCGCGACTACCTCACCGACCTCTTCCCGATCCTCGAGGTCGGCACGAGTGCGCGGATGCTCTCGATCGTGCCGCTCATGGCCGGCGGCGGGCTCTTCGAGACCGGGGCCGGCGGCTCGGCGCCCAAGCACGTCCAGCAGTTGCTCAAGGAGAACCACCTGCGCTGGGACTCCCTCGGGGAGTTCCTCGCGCTGACCGCCTCCTTCGAGCACCTCGCCGACCGCTTCGGCAACGAGCGCGCCCGGCTGCTCGGTCGCACCCTCGACGCCGCCGTGGCCCGCTACCTCGAGGAGGGGCGCTCGCCCTCGCGCAAGGTCGGCGAGCTCGACAACCGCGGCAGCCACGTCTACCTCACCCTCTACTGGGCGCAGGCCCTCGCGAGCCAGACCGAGGACCCCGCAGCCGCGGAGATCTTCGCCGCCCTCGCCGCCGAGCTCGCCGAGCAGGAGCAGACGATCATCGGCGAGCTGGCCGCCGTGCAGGGCGAGCCCGTCGACCTCGGCGGCTACTACTGGCCGGACCGCGAGCGGGCCGCCGAGGTCATGCGGCCCTCGGCGACGTTCAACGCCGCCCTCGAGCGCCTCGTCGCGGCGACCGAGGGGCGCTGAGCCCGACCGCGGGACCTGGGCGGGCGCCCTCGAGCCCGGGCGCCGCCCGGTGCGTCCACAGCCTCGCGCGGCGATCTCGCCGGGCTCGGGGCGCGGCGCCGTAGCGTCGCGCCATGACGCCCTCCTCGCTGCCGCCACGACTCGCCGCGGTGCGCGAGCGCCTCGCCGTCAGCCCCGCCGAGCTCGTCGCGCTCGGGGTCCTGCTCGCCGGGGCGCTCGCGGTGCTCGCCGCCCTCTGGGCCCTCACGCCCGACGGTGAGCCCGCCGCCGCCGAGGACCGCCCCGACGACGCGCCGCAGGCGGGCCTGGAGGGGCAGGCGGCGGCCGGGTCGGGCGAGGCCGACGGCGCCGGTGCCGGCGTCGCGCTCGCCACCGGCAGCGTCGTCGTCCACGTCGCCGGGGCCGTCGCCGACCCCGGGGTGCACGAGGTGCCCGCCGACGCGCGCATCGCTGACGTGATCGCCGCGGCGGGGGGCGCGACCGAGGACGCCTGGCTCGACGGGCTCAACCTCGCGCGCACCGTCCAGGACGGCGAGCAGCTCGTCGTCCCCGACGCCGACGCGGTGGAGCACGCCGAGGGCGGGCAGGCGGGCGAGGCGGCGCCGGCCGGCACCGCGGCGGGCGACGCGGTGCGCCCCGACGGCCGCATCGACGTCAACCGCGCGAGCGCCACCGAGCTCGAGGCCCTGCCCGGCGTGGGCCCCGTGCTCGCTGAGAGGATCGTCAGCCACCGCGACGCCCACGGGCCGTTCGCCGCACCCGCCGACCTCCTCGACGTCGCCGGCATCGGCGAGACGCGCCTCGAGGCCCTGCGCGACCTCCTCGACCTCTGAGCCGGCGTGCGCGCCCCCGCCGCCACCGCGCTGGCCGCCAGCCTCTGGCTCGGCTGCCTGCAGGCCGGACCCGCCTGGCTCGCCGTCCTCGCCCTCGCCGGCCTCGCCGTCGGGGCGCTGCTCGCCCGCCGCGCCCCCGTCGCCGCGCTCGCCGTCGCCGCGCTCGCGCTCGCCCTCGCCGGCAGTGGGCTGGCCGGCGCCCGTCTCGCCCTCGCCGAGCGCGGTCCGCTGCCCCACCTCGCCGCGCAGGCCGCCGAGGTGACCGTCGAGGGGCGCGTCGTCACCGAGGCGCGCCCGACCGCGACCGGCGGCTGGCTGCTGCTGCGCGTCGACGAGGCCGACGGCCGCGCGGCGCGGCAGCGCGTCGTCATCGCGGTCGAGGCGCTCGAGGAGGCCCCACCGCTGGGCGCGAGGGTGCGTGGGACGGCGCGACTGCTGCCCCTCGACGAGGAGGGCTTCGACGCCCATCTGAGGGCCCACGGCGCGGTCGCCCGGGCCCGTCCCGCCGAGCCGCTGCCCAGCGTGGCGCCGCCACCGGCACTGCTCGCGGCGAGCACGACGGTGCGCGAGCGCGCCCGGGCCGCGTTCCACGAGGCGCTCGACCCCGAGCGGGCGGTGCTGCTCTCAGGGGTCACGACCGGCGACCTGCGCGAGCGCCCGGAGGGTCAGCGCGAGCGCTTCGCTGCCGCGGGGCTGTCCCACCTCGTCGTCGTCTCCGGCAAGCACACCGCGCTCATGCTCGCCGGCGTGCTCGGGCTCGCCGCGATCGTCGGCGTGGGGCCCCGCGGGCGCAGCGCCGTCGGTCTCGCCGCGCTCGCCTGGTTCGTCGTGCTCGTGCGCTGGCAGCCCTCGGTGCTGCGCGCCGGGGCGACCGCCGCGCTCGTCCTGCTCGCCGGGCTCCTCGGGCGCGTGCGCCAGCCGCTGCGCCTGCTGGCCATCGCCGTCGTCGTGCTCCTGCTCAGCGACCCGCTGCTCTCACGGCGACTCGGCTTCGTCCTCTCGGTGCTCGCGACCGCCGGTGTGCTGCTCGTCGCCCCGGCGGTCGTGGCCCGCCTGCGCGGGCCCTCCTGGCTGCGCTGGACCGTCGGGGCGACCGTCGGCGCGCAGCTCGGGGTCGCGCCGGTGCTCCTCGCCGGCGACGGCGGGCTGCCCGCGGCCGCACTGCCCGCCAACCTCGTCGCCGGACCCGCCGCGGCGCTCGCCCAGACCGTCGGGTTGCTCGCCGCCGCGCTCGCGGTCGTCTCCCCGGCGGCCGCCGGGCTCCTCGCTGGCCTCGCCGGGCCACCGCTCGCGGCGATCCTCTGGGCCGCCGAGACCTTCGCCGACCTGCCCGCCCTCGAGCCAGCCCACCTCGCGAGCCCCGTCGCGGGCCTGCTCGGGCTCGCGGTGCTCGCCCACCGCCGCCGCGCGCTCGCCGTCGCCGCGCTGCTGCTCGCCAGCGCCCTCGCCCTCGGGCCGCTGCTCGTGCCCGCGCCCGCGGTCACCCACCTCACCGCCGCCGCGCTCGACGTCGGTCAGGGCGACGCGTTCCTCGTCGAGGCCCCCGGGCAGGCCGGTGCCGCGGCGGGTCCCGCGCGGATGCTCGTCGACGGCGGCGAGGACGGGGCGCTGCTGCAACGCCGCCTGCGCGAGGCCGGTGTCGACGCCCTCGACGTCGTCGTGCTCACCCACGGCCACCTCGACCACGGCGGGGGCCTGCCGGCGGTGCTCGAGCAGCGTGACGTCGGAGCCCTCCTGCTCGGCGTGCATCCCGACCCGCCGACGGGTGCGGTCACCGAGGCGGTCCTCGAGGCCGCCGAGGTGGCCGGCGTGGCCGTGCAGCGCGTCGCCGCCGGCGACCGCTTCGCGCTCGGCGCCGCGGAGGTCACCGTGCTGAGCCCCCCGCGGCGTGGTCTCGACACCCGCGACCTCAACGAGCTCTCCACCGTCCTGCGCGTCGACGGTGCGCACGGCGCGGTGCTGCTCACCGGCGACGCCGAGGTCCGCGCGCAGGAGCGCCTCCTCCAACGGCCCGCGCCGCTGGCCGTCGACGTCCTCGTCGTGCCCCACCACGGCGCGGCGACGAACGCCGAGGGCTTCCTCGCCGCCACCGGCGCGGACGTCGCGCTCATCAGCGTGGGCCACGACAACCCCCACGGCCATCCCCGACCCGACACGCTCACCGAGCTCGCGGCGATGGGCGCGCAGGTCTGGCGCACCGACCTCGACGGCACCGTCACCGTCGAGCTCGCCTCCGACGGGCCGAGGCTGCGCGAGCGGCGGCGGCGAGGCCAGCGGGGGCCGCCGCGGCCTCGGCGCCGGGCTCCGGTGACCGTGCCTCGTCGTCCACGTCCCCTCCCCGCGCCCGCCGTGGCGTGGCCTCGCTGGGCGCTAGGCGATGGGGACCGTACGCTGGGCGCGCTCCGGCGCCCAGCCGGGCCCCGTGCGCCCTCCGGCCCCGCCGGCGCCCGCCGAGCCGCTCACCCCGACACCGAGGAGGGAGCGCGATGTCCGCTGCGCGCCTCGAGGACGCCGACGTCGTCGCAGCGCTGCGCGGGCTCGCCGTCGACCTCGCCCACGCCGCCGGGGAGGTGCTCCTCGCCCGGCGCGACGACGTCGGCGAGGTCGAGGCGAAGGGTCGCTCGAACGACGTCGTGAGCGCCGCCGACCGGGACAGCGAGGCGCTCATCGCCCGGCGGCTCGCCAGCGAGCGTCCCGACGACGGCCTGCTCGGCGAGGAGGGGGCCGTGCGCCCTGCCGACAGCGGGCTGCGCTGGGTGGTCGACCCCCTCGACGGCACGACGAGCTACCTCTACGGCCTCGACGCATGGACGGTGTCGATCGCGGTGCAGCAGGCCACCGCGACGGGCTGGGCGCCGCTCGTCGGGGTCGTCCACCAGCCCGTCACCGGGGAGACCTTCGAGGCGACCGCCGGGCGGGGGGCCTGGCTCGGCGGCCGGCGCCTCGCCGTCAACGATCCCGTCGCCCTCGCCGAGGCCCTCGTGGCCACCGGCTTCGGCTACGCCGCGGCCGACCGCGCGCGGCAGGCCCGCACCGCCGCGCACCTGCTCGTGCGCGCGCGGGACCTGCGCCGGCTCGGCTCGGCGGCCCTCGACCTCTGCCTCGTGGCCGCCGGCCGGGTCGACGCCTACTACGAGGACCACCTCGAGGCGTGGGACGCCGCCGCCGGCGAGCTCATCGCCGCCGAGGCCGGCGCGGTCGTCACGCCCCTCGGCCGCGGGCTGCTCGCCGCCGGGCCGGCGCTGCACCCCGCGCTCGCCGCCGCGGTCGCCGAGGGCCGCGGCGACGACACCGCCCGCTAGGCTGCGGTGGTGATGCGCCCGCCCGTCTACCTCGTGACCGGCCCCGAGGAGCTCCTCGTGCGCCGGGAGGCCGACCGCCTCCTCGCCGAGCTGCGTGAGGAGGCCGGCGGCGAGGTCGAGCTCACCGATGTCCGTGCCGCCGAGCTCGGCGAGGACGGGCTGCCCGACCTGCGGACCGCCTCGCTGTTCGGCGCCCCCCGCGTTGTGCGCGTCCGCGACGCCCAGGAGCTGCGTGCCGAGCACGCCAGGGCGCTCACTGCCCTGCTCGAGGCACCGCCGGCCGACGCGACGGTCGTGCTCACCGCGAGCGGCACTGGGCGGATCCAGTCGCTGGCCAAGGGGATCAAGGCCGCCGGCGGGCGCATCGACGTCGGCGTCCCGCCCGACTTCGACGCCAAGGGCTGGCAGCGCCTCGTCGCCGAGGAGCTCGCCCGCCACGGGCTCTCCGGCCAGCCGCCCGCCCTGCAGGCGATCCTCGACCACGCGGGCCACGACGTCGGGACCATCGCCGCGAAGGTCAACGGGCTCGCCCGCGTCGTCGAGGCCGGCCGCGTCGGCGTCGACGACGTCGAGGAGGCCATCGCCGGACACGGCAACAAGGGCGCCTTCGCCGTCGCCGACGCGATGTGCGACCGGGATCCTGCGCGCGCGGTGACGCTGCTGCGTGGCAGTCTCGAGGCCGGCGAGGAGCCGCTCATGATCCTCGGTGCCCTCACCTACCGCATCCGGGCGATCGTCGCCGCCGGCGGAGGGCTCGTAGGGCGCACCGACGCCAAGGAGCAGCGCGGCCGGATGGGCTTCAGCGTGAGCAAGGGCCAGCTCGGTCACCTCGAGCGCCACCGCAAGGCCTTCGGGCCGGGCGAGCTCACCACCGCCTATCGCACCCTCGCCGAGGCCGACCGGGCGCTGAAGGGCTCCGACCTCGAGCCCGGCGCGGTGCTCGAGCAGGCCGTCGCGGCGATCGCGACGCGCGCTCAGCCGTCGACGAGCGCAGCGAGGTCGGCGGCGAGGTAGGTCGGTGTGACCGGAGAGGCCTCGGCGTCGGCGGCCGAGCTCACCCCGGAGAGCACGAGCGCGGTGTCCCAGCCTTGTGCCGCCGCCCCGGCGACGTCGGTGTCGAGGCGGTCGCCGACCATGAGGCGTGGACCGTCGGGCAGGCGCGCGGCGGCGGCGTCGAAGAGCGCGGCGTGGGGCTTGCCCGCGACCTCCGGCTCGACCCCGGTCGTCGTGCGCAGCGCGGCGAGCAGGGCGCCGTTGCCGGGCACGGGCCCACGCTCGGTCGGGAAGCTCGTGTCGGGGTTCGTGCCGATGAAGCGCGCGCCCGCGCCGATCGCGAGCGCGGCGTCGGCGAGGACGGAGAAGACCAGGCTCGTGTCCATGCCGACGACGCAGGCCTCCGCGGCGAACGGATCGGTCGTGAGGACGCAGCCGCGTGCGGCGAGGGGCTCGCGCAGGCCGTCCATGCCGACGACGTAGCAGCGGGTCCCGGGCGCGAGCAGCTCGGCGGCGGCCTCCGAGGAGGTGAGGACCTCCGGGGCCTGCGCGGAGATCCCGGCCTCGGTGAGCATCGCGGCGACCTGCTCGGGCGTGCGCGTGGAGTTGTTCGTCGCGAAGAGCAGCGCCGTGCCGGCGTCTCGCAGCCGCGTCACCGCCTCGGCGGCGCCGGGGATCGCGGTCTTGCCGGTCACGCAGACGCCGTCGATGTCGAGGACGACGCCGGCGTAGCGGTGCGACAGCGCGGAGGTCACGGCGGCAGGGCCGCTAGAGCCGGGCGAGGGCCTTGGCCATCCGCGACTTCTGGTTGGCCGCGTAGTTGCGGTGCACGACGCCCTTCGACACCGCCTTGTCGAGGCGGCGCGAGGCGGCGTGGAACGCGGCGTCGGCGCTCTCGCGGTCGCCCTCGGCCTGAGCCCGCTCGAAGGCGCGCAGGTGCGTCTTGAGGTTGCTGCGGACCGTGCGGTTGCGCCCTCGGCGGGCGATGTTCTGGCGGTTGCGCTTCATCTGGCTCGTCTTGTTGGCCATGGAGCGGACGACCTCGCGGGATCTCGGCTGGGCGCACAGGCCCTGGGCATGACGACATGGGCGGACCAACGGTCCGACGGGACACGATAGCGCGACCACACGGGGCCTGTCGAGCGCCCACCCGCGGCGCGCGCCCCGCGGCGCGCACCCCGCGGCGCGCGCCCGCCCCGTCGATCCGCGGCCACCGGCGGCCGCTCGCCACGGGACGCTCGGTGGCCCGACCGGTAGCATCGCCGGTGTCACCCGCCAACGCGAGGACTCGAGAATCCCTGCCGTGAGCTATCCGCTCGATCGCATCCGCAACTTCGCCATCATCGCCCACATCGACCATGGCAAGTCGACGCTCGCCGACCGCATGCTGCAGCGCACCGGTCTCGTCGAGCCGCGGACGTTCCGCGACCAGTACCTCGACCGCATGGACCTCGAGCGTGAGCGCGGGATCACGATCAAGGCCCAGGCGGTGCGGATGCCCTTCACGGGCGCCGACGGGCAGGACTACCTCCTCAACCTCATCGACACCCCCGGCCACGTCGACTTCGCCTACGAGGTCAGCCGCGCGATGAACGCCTGCGAGGGCGCGATCCTCCTCGTCGACGCCGCCCAGGGCATGCAGGCCCAGACGATCGCGAACCTCTACGTCGCCATCGAGGCCGGCCTCGAGGTCATCCCCGTCCTCAACAAGATCGACCTGCCCGCGGCCCGCCCCGACGAGATCGCCGCCGAGATCGCCTCTCTGCTCGGCGGCGACCCCGACGACATCCTCGCGGTGTCGGCGAAGACCGGCGAGGGCGTCGAGGCGGTGCTCGAGCGCATCGTCGAGCGCGTGCCCGCGCCGGCCACCCGCGACGACGGCTACACCCGCGCGCTGATCTTCGACTCGATCTACGACTCCTACCGGGGTGTCATCACCTACGTGCGCGTCGTCGACGGCGAGCTGCGCCCACGCCAGGAGATCCGCCTCGCCGCGACGGGCTTCCACAACGAGATCGACGAGCTCGCCGTGCTCAGTCCCGAGCCGCGCCCCGTCGACCGGCTGGGCCCCGGTGAGGTCGGGTTCTTCACCGCGGCGATCAAGGAGGTCGACCAGGCCCGGGTCGGCGACACCGTCACCGGCCACGCCGACCCCGCCCCCGACCCGCTGCCCGGCTACCGCGAGCCCACGCCGATGGTCTTCAGCGGGCTCTACCCCGTCGACAGCGAGGACTTCCCCGACCTGCGCGACGCCCTCGACCGGCTGCGGCTCAACGACGCGAGCTTCACCTTCGAGCCGGAGTCCTCCGCCGCGCTCGGCTTCGGGTTCCGCTGCGGCTTCCTCGGGCTGCTGCACATGGAGATCATCTCCGAGCGCCTCGACCGCGAGTACGACATCCCGCTCGTGACGACCGCGCCCAACGTGGGCTACGAGGTCGACCTCGAGGAGCGCACGCGCCGCCCCGGCGAGGACGCGACGATCCGCGTGTCCAACCCCGCCGACCTGCCCGATCCCTCGCGCATCGCCGAGATCCGCGAGCCGGTCGTCGACGCGATGATCATCACGCCGTCGGCCTACGTCGGCACGGTGATGCAGCTCTGCGAGCAGCGCCGCGGCAGCCTCGACTCGATGGACTACATCACCGAGGAGCGCGTCGAGCTGCGCTACGCGCTGCCGCTCGCTGAGATCGTCTTCGACTTCTTCGACCGCCTGAAGTCGGGGACCCGTGGCTACGCCTCGCTCGACTACGAGCCCTCCGGGCTCACCGTCGCCGACCTCGTGCGCGTCGACATCCTCCTCAACGGCGAGCCCGTCGACGCCTTCAGCGCGATCGTGCACCGCGAGAAGGCCTACGAGTACGGCAAGGCGATGGTCGCCCGGCTCAAGGAGCTCATCCCGCGGCAGATGTTCGACGTGCCGGTGCAGGCCGCGATCGGGGCGAAGATCATCGCCCGGGAGACGATCAAGGCGCGCCGCAAGGACGTCCTCGCCAAGTGCTACGGCGGCGACGTCACCCGCAAGCGCAAGCTCCTCGAGAAGCAGAAGGAGGGCAAGCGCAAGATGAAGGCCGTCGGCGCCGTCGAAATCCCCCAGGAGGCCTTCGTCGCCGCCCTCTCGGTGGGCCAGGACTGAGCGCACCGGTGCCCGCCGCGCCGAGCCCCCGCCAGCGGGCCGCCGAGGCGCCTGGCCCTCCGGTGGGGTCGCGGGCCGCCGAGGCGCCCGACCCCCACGCCGCGCGGGGCGCCGGCGAGGCGCCCGCGCCGGGGGTCTACGTCCACGTCCCCTTCTGCGCCCACCGCTGCGGCTACTGCAACTTCGCCGTCGACGTCGGCGCCGACGCGGGCCTGCGCCGCCGCTACACCGACGGTGTCCTCGCCCATCTCGCCGCTGTCGCCGAGGCCGGTCCCCGGGCCCTCGCGCCGCAGACCCACCATGGCGGTGAGGCCCCGGGGCCGGGGTGGCCGGTCCTCGGCAGCGTCTTCGTCGGCGGCGGCACGCCGACGCTCCTCGACCCCGGTGACCTCGCCCGTCTGCTCACCGGCCTTGTCGAGGCCCTGCCGCTCGCCGCCGACGCCGAGGTCACCGTCGAGGCCAACCCCGAGACCGTCGACGAGGCGTCGCTGGCCACGCTCGCCGCGGCGGGCTGCACCCGGGTGAGCATCGGCGCGCAGGCCTTCGAGCCGGCCACCCTCGCCTTCCTCGACCGCCGCCACGACCCGGAGGCGCCGGCACGCGCGGCCGCCGACGCCCGCCGCGCCGGCCTCGCCTCGGTGAGCCTCGACCTCATCTACGGCGTGCCCGGGCAGACGCCCGAGCAGTGGGAGGCCGGCCTCGACGCCGCCCTCGAGGCCGGCGTCGACCATCTCTCCTGCTACGCGCTGACCCTCGAGCGCAACACCCCCTACGCCAGGGCGGTCGCGCTCGACGGGGTCCCCGCGCCCGACGACGACGTCGCCGCGGCGCGCATGGCCGCCGCCGGGCAGCGGCTGCGCCGTGCCGGGCTGCGCCGCTACGAGGTGTCGAACTGGGCGCGTCCAGGCCACGAGAGCGCCCACAACCGGATGTACTGGCGTGGCGGGGACTACCTCGCGCTCGGCGCCGCCGCGCACGGGCACTGGCAGGGCCGGCGCTGGTGGAACCTGCGCCCGACCCAGCGCTACCTCGCCCGCGTCGAGGCGGGGCAGGCGCCGACCGGCGGGCAGGAGATCCTCGACGAGGCCACGCGCCGGGCCGAGCGCCTGCTCCTCGGGCTGCGCACCGCCGAGGGCGTGGCCCGCGCGGAGGTCACGCCGATCGACGAGGAGGCCGCGGCCGCGCTCGTCGCCGGTGGCCTGCTCGCCGACGACGGTGCGGTGCTGCGGGTCACCGAGGCCGGCTGGGCCCTCGCCGACGGGCTCGCGGTGCGCCTCCTGCCGTGAGCACGGCGGCCCCGGCAGGCGCCGGCGGTGTGCTCGGGCCGTCGGTGGCCACCGTCGAGGCGCTGACTGGGGACGCGCGCGATGCCGCGGTGAGCCAGGTCCGCACGCAGGTCGACCTCGAG
>Ga0207421_10003635_pt1 | contig 18261 bp, 15 predicted proteins | sample SodLakKL_010_SED_4_FD_187542 | JGI IMG/M metagenome (GOLD analysis project Ga0207421, IMG submission 187542) | Alkaline sediment microbial communities from Lake Tanatar, Kulunda Steppe, Russia - 8KL_010_SED (SPAdes) (version 2) | ecosystem: Environmental > Aquatic > Non-marine Saline and... | reverse complement strand
AGCGCAGGAGCCGTAGTTTTCTTAATTTTGTTCTTTCTGCCTTTACGGATTAACTGCTGTATCGTTGGCACGGTTAATTCAGTTTGGTAATGGATGTTAAAGAGTTTGAAAATATAGGGAACTTACACCACCATTTGCAAACGCAATTGTATAAATTATATCACAAACATGGAATCACCTCCCTTAACCGACCCATTGCATCTTTATACCGGCCTTTCAATGCTCATAAATAGTACGTCTGATATATATCACTATAACAGTTGAAAACTTCAAAAATTCAAGGAATCAGCCCTGCCAGGGAACAAGCACTGCGTAAAGCGGGTATAACAACCGCCGCTGAGCTGGTTATGTTTTTCCCCAGAAGCTACATTGACCGGCGAACCGTGCTCCGCATCAGCCAACTCCAGGGCAGCGGTGAGAAAGTTACCGTTATAGGTACCCTGACATCCATTCAGGAAAACGGTTTCGGACGCAAAAAGCGACTGGAGGCGATTCTTCAGGACGAAACCGGGATGGTGAAGGGGGTCTGGTTCAAGGGTGTCTCCTATTTCAAAAAAAGTCTTAAAAAGGGAGAACAGGTCGCTTTTTTTGGCTCCGTGAAACGTTATGGACGCTTTCTCTCCATGGCCCATCCCGAGGTGGAGCAAATCTCGTCTATCGATGAACGTAATCCATCCGGACAGGAATCCGGAAACCGGCATTCTACCGGAATCACACACACGACCGGTAGTAACCCCGGAAATTCCCGGAACCGCATTGCAGGTGAACAGCAGAAAGCCGACAACCAGATTTTCACCGGAATTGTACCGATCTACCCCGGAAGTCAGTTCTTTAAAAAAACCTACATTACCTCCGGTCTCCTGCGCAAATGGATCCTGTCGGTACTTGATCAGCACCCGTTTCCCGAATTTCTTCCTGATGCCATTCTCAAAGAGTTCGGCTATCCGGACCGGAAAACCGCTCTTCGGTGGATTCACGCCCCAAAATCCCCCGATCAGCACAAAAAAGCACTCGAACGATTCAAGTTTGAGGAGCTGTTTTTATTCGAACTGAGTGTCGTCACCCTGAAAAAAGAGGTCTTTGAGAAAGCGCCCGGCCCTTTGATGCTGGAATCCCGGCCGGTAACCAGTCGCTTCTTCAATGAAACATTACCATTTGAACTGACCAGCGGTCAGAAATCCGCACTCAGCGATATTAAAAAGGATATCCGATCCGGCCGGCAGATGAACCGGCTGCTTCAGGGGGATGTCGGGTCCGGTAAAACCATCGTGGCCATTGGTGCCATGCTGATGGCCATGGACAGTGGCTACCAGTCTGTGCTCATGGCCCCGACCGAAATCCTGGCCGAGCAGCATGTCCATTCGCTCTCACAGTGGCTCGAACCACTTGGTGTGAATATCCGGCTGCTGACCGGGAATCAAAAGAGGGCGCTCCGGGATGATATCAGCTCCGATATAGCCGGCGGAACCGCCCACATTATCGTCGGCACCCATGCCGTTATCCAGGAAGCGATCCATTTTCACAAGCTGGGAATGGCCATCATCGACGAACAGCATCGGTTCGGAGTCTCGCAGCGTGGCCTGTTACGCGAAAAAGGTGATCATCCGCACATTTTGGTCATGTCCGCCACACCCATCCCCCGCTCTCTGGCCATGACCCTGTACAGCGATCTGGACATATCGGTGATCCGTGACTTGCCTCCGGGACGTAAGCCGATCAAAACCCGGGTCCTTCGGGAAATCGACCGACCCGGAGCCCACAAATTCCTCACAGATCAGCTTCGTGAAGGTGGTCAGATATATGTCGTGTACCCGTTGATTGAGGAGTCGGAGGCGATGGATCTGAAAAATGCCACGGAAGGGTACGATCAGCTCCGTGTTGATTTTCCAGATGCCAGGGTCGGACTGCTTCACGGCCGCATGTCATCCGCCGAAAAAGAGTCGGTCATGTGGGAGTTCCAGCAAAATAACATCAATATCCTTGTCTCTACCACAGTAATTGAGGTCGGGGTGGATGTCCCCAATGCTTCTGTGATGCTGGTGGAGCACGCCGAACGTTTCGGACTATCCCAGCTTCACCAATTGCGGGGACGGATCGGGCGTGGCAACCGTCAAAGTAATTGTCTGCTGATGACCGACGTCAAGCAGAGCAAGGAGGCGCGAAGCCGCCTGGGTACCATGGAAGAGACCAACGACGGCTTCAAAATTGCCGAAGCAGACCTCAATCTGCGGGGCCCGGGTGATTTTCTGGGTACCCGTCAAAGCGGTCTGCCTGAATTCCGGTATGCTGACATTCTGAACGATCAGTTCCTGCTTGAGGTTGCAAAAAAGAGTGCGATTGAACTGGTGACGGCTGACCCCGACCTTAAAAGTCCGGAACGTAATGCACTTCGCCGCGTTTTTCTTCCCTATCTTGAGAAGAAGAAAGCATTTTTCAGAATGAGCTAACCCGTTGTACCCGTGCAAAGTGTAAATGAAACAATCAAAGAAGTAGTTCAGGCCATACTACCGGTGGCTCTGGTTGTCATTGTGTTGCAGTTCACCATTATATGGCTGCCCATGGAGGATTTCCTGCAGTTCATCATCGGTGTGGTCATGGTTAGTGCCGGCCTGATTTTTTTTCTGATGGGGGTGCATATCGGATTGCTGCCGATAGGCGAATTGATTGGATCTTCGCTGCCCAGATTCGGTAAGGTGTGGATTGTGGTGCTGCTCAGTGTTATTCTGGGGTTTGTGATTACGGTAGCCGAACCGGATGTCCGCGTGCTTGCCAACTATGTCGATACCGTTTCGGATGGAGAGGTAAACCGGCATATTCTTATATACACAGTCGCTCTCGGACTTGCTCTGTTCCTGGGGATGGCGATCCTGCGGATCATCTACAATTTCCCCATAAAATATCTGCTGACCGGTGGATACGGACTTATTTTTATCCTTGCCTGGTTTGTACCAGAGCAGTTTATCTCTATCTCCTTTGATGCCGGAGGTGTGACAACCGGCCCGCTGGCTGTGCCATTCATTCTGGCTTACGGGGTTGGGGTGGCGGCCGTGCTTGGTGGGAGAAAATCATCGGATGACGGATTCGGCCTTGTTGCCCTGGCTTCGATTGGCCCGGTACTGTCGGTTTTGATCCTCGGTATAATTTATGGTTGACCAGGGCTTTCCGATAAACATGACCCCAAATAACCCCTTGCTGTATTGAATTAGAATATGTCGGCAAATTAAAGTAACACATGAGTATCTCCATTTTTGACGGGATCACCAATGTCATTATCGAAGTAGTTTTTGCTTTGATACCGCTGATCATATTTTTCATGATCGCGCAAATGGTCTTTCTCCATCTTCCCCGGAAGAAGGTTATCGACATACTTAAAGGGATATTTCTGGCGTTTATTGGCCTGACTCTTTTCCTCCAGGGTGTACATGTTGGTTTTGAACCGGCAGGGACGATGATGGGTGAAGTTTTGGGATCCAAAAATTATCGCTGGATTCTGATTCCCATTGGATTTCTCCTGGGGTTTGTGGCCACCATCGCGGAACCCGCTATTAGAATCCTCAATCACGAAGTGGACAAAGTTTCCGGAGGGTACATACCAAAAAGCGTTTTGCTGTACACCCTTTGTATCGGAGTCGGCTTTTCCATCGCACTTGCGATGTTGCGTTTGCTTATCGGCATTCCGATTATATGGTTGATACTTCCGGGATACATTCTCGCGTTGATTATGGTACAGTTTTCCACGCCTACCTTTACGGCTGTTGCGTTTGATTCTGGCGGGGTGGCCACCGGACCTATGACCGTTACGTTTATTATGGCTATTGCCCTCGGTGTCGGTGAAGTAATGGACGACCGGGATCCGATGATAGACAGTTTCGGTATGATTGCACTGGTTGCCCTGGCACCTATTTTATCTGTATTGACCCTCGGGCTGCTTTACGCCTGGAAAGAACGTCACGATGATTGATCTATTAAAAAATTGTCAAAAGCTGATTATCAGTATTGTCAGCCAAAATAAAACGAACCGGCTCATCAAAGCTTCCAAACGGAAACATGCCGAAGGTGCCACCATTCTGAGAGGCCGGGGTACCGGCACGGAAGAATGCAAAACGTTCTGGGGAATCCCCCTGGAACCTGAAAAGGATGTCATTTTCACGGTCGTTTCGGATGAACATGCCGAAGAAGTGCTTGACATCATCCGCAGAAGCCTCAAAATGGGCACAGCGGGAAATGGTGTGGCATTTATTCTGGATATCACCCGTTTTACCGGAGCGGTACACCTGCACAAAACCAATCAAAAACCTGAAGACCAACCTCTGAAAGTCATGGACGAAACCGCACAATTTGAACTGATTGTTTCCATTGTGAACAAAGGGTTCTGTGAAGAGATTATTGAAGCCGCTCGCAAAGCAGGAGCCGCTGGCGGTACCATTTTAACAGGAAGAGGTACCGGCGTACATGAGCATGCCCGACTGTTCTCTATCAATATTGAGCCTGAAAAGGAGATCGTACTGACCCTGGTGTCCGAAAAATTTACTGATGATGTTCTGGAGGCTATTGTCAAGACCGGAGAGTTGGATAAACCCGGAAAAGGGATCGCATTTGTGCTGAATGTTGAAAAAGCTGTTGGTGTAAATCAACTGCTTGGCACCAGTATGCGTAAACAGCTGAACGGAGAATAGCGAATTGCTCACCGATTAAAAATAGAGACGATAGAGCAGGTTCACATTCCGGCCCGGTTCGGGATAGATCTCCTTAATCCTCGAAAGATGATTGTAGTACGTTTCATTGAAGAGATTCTGCACATTGAGTGTAAATGTGTGAAAGGTTCCCCTCTGTGAACTGAATCGGTACTGGGCATTCAGATTAATGATGCTGTAACCCGGTGTTTCAGACTCAAACTCGCCTGTCCGTGTTTGTCGGGCACCCATTCGAACCTGGCCACCAACAGAAAAAGGGCCACTTGCATAACGAAGGCCTACGGACGATTTCAAAGGAGGCATCATCGGCAGTGGTTGTTCGGATTCTGTCATCCCGCTCAGCTCTTTTTCTTCGTCGCTCACATTCCTGTTCCCGATCGTATAATCGAAGGTGCCTTCCAGGATAACGTTCCGCAGAAACTCATACTCACCGGAGAACTCAAGACCATAAATAGACGCTTCAGTTGCGACATATTGAAACAGATTCAGGTCACTTCGTCTTGGGCTCGGCTGACCCGTATCCTGGGCATGCAGATAATTTTCAAAATAGTTGTAGTAACCCGACAGCTGGAAGTTGGCACTCGTCGATTTATACCGCAAAAATAGCTCAGAGCCCAACCCGCGTTCAGCATCCAGGTCAGGATTACCGACCTCATAGGAGTATGCCGCAAGATGTGGCCCTTCGGAATAAAGTTCTTCAAAGGAAGGCGGACGGAAAGAGTGCATGAAAGTCGACCCGACATGAATACCCCGTCCGGCATGAATAATCGCTGAAACGGAGGAGGCGAGTCCGGTAAAAGTTCGCTGGCGAATAGCGCCAATTGTTGATGACTCCCTCTCTCTAACCGGTCGTGCGACAACATGATCCAGCCTCAAACCGGCTTCCAGATGCAACGGTCCAAAATCCGTTTCCTGCATGGTAAAGATAGATCCGGTATAGATGTGGGAATCTGGTGTACGTGATCCACGGACAGCATTGCTGACGATGTCTCCGGATACCCCGATCACCCCGTCATCAATAAAACCCCAGCCACCGTGATGCATTTTGGCCGTCAATCTATTGGTACCAACCAGATATTCGGTACCAATAAATCCACCCGCTTCCAGTTCCTTGTGGTGATAATGGATGAGTGAGCCCTGTATTTCGAGCAGTTTAAAAAACGGATTGTTAACGAGCAGTTCGCTTCGGGCATCCATCTGGTACTTTTCCATCTCGACATCCACACCCCCCGGATGTCCCCCATCAGGGTCCGGCGGGATTCCATATTCGCTCAGGTAGACCGAGCCGGAGACCCCGGCATACCCCCATGGCCGGATATAGCTGGCACCCAAAGTATTTTGGGTAGTCAATAAAGATGTGTTGCTGAATGTTCCTTCCGGTGTCCTGAAATCGCTCCCCATACGACCGTTCAGATCCAGGTTAACAACAAAATCATTCCACGGAACCCGGACTTTCCCCCCCACAGAACCGCCCCGGTTCACCGTAGCACCTTGAAAGGATGCAGATCCTGTCATAGAAGTCGGTATTGAATTGGGAATTTGATTGCGAACCACGTTCACTACACCCCCAATGGCATTTGATCCGTAGAGCAGTGCTGCCGGGCCACGGGCAATTTCAATCTCATCGCTGGTTGACGGATCCACGGTAACTGAATGGTCGGGGGACGTCCAGGAGACATCTCCGGTTCTCTCCCCATCCTGCAGAATCAAAACCCGTTCGTTACCCAGGCCGCGAATCACCGGCCGCCCTGGGGCCGGGCCCATGGTTCGCTGGGAGAATCCGGGCTGATTGTCAAGAGTCTCCGAAAGTGTCGTTCCGAGATCCCTTCGCAGTTGATCACCCAAAACATGAATGGACGCATGTTCCAGATTGGCACCCGTCGTAGGTCCTGCGTCAGCAACTACTTCCACAGCCTGACCGGTCAGGATGGTCGGGCTGATTGAAATCCGGGTAACCACATTTTCTTCTGGCTCCACGGTTATTCGATGTCTTTTGGTGACATATCCAATTCGATGGACTGCGATTACGTACCTTCCGTCGGGAACATTGGAAAACTGGAACCTACCTTCCCGGTCTGTTGTGGCTGTCCTGTTTATTTCAACCAGATGGATATACGCAAAAGGGATGGGCTCACCCGTTTGGGAATCTATTACGACCCCGCTTACTTTATCGGGTTGCTTTTCCGCATACCCATACAGGTCGGCAGTGCCTGCGTTAAGAATTAATAAAAAGATCAGTAAAATACGTGAGATCGGTTGTGACATGAGGTGGGACTTAACAAACGGAACAAACAAAGCAAAACATGAGTTTGCCCTGCTTGTTTCCGATTGCGCATATTAAAGAAACGATGACAGACGAGCAATCCGGTATTAACGGGTTCTGCATTTGTCCCGCTCGTGCAGATAGACACCGTTTTCATCGATCAGGTCATGCTCGTCGTGCGGAACCGTAACATTCATCCACCCGGATGTAAAATCGGAGTGTGCCGCATCACCAAAACCGTGCATCAGGCGAAAACGGATACGGTCCTCCCCGGTATGGTCTGCCCGGAAATGAAAGCCCCACTGGCCGTCTGATCCGTGCTGTTCTAAATTGGCCGGACGTATGGTCCCGCTTTCTATCGCATCCGGATCGCTACGTGCTTCGCCAGAACATTCATCTGTGAGGGTATTAGGGGTTTCCCACTCCCAATCGAGCCAGTATTCACCGCCTTCATCTTCGCTTAGATCAGGCAGATCAAATACATCACCATGGTCATCGATCCAACGAACCCTGACGGCATCCGTCATCCCCCGCGGATTGTCTGCGGTTAAGAGGATCACGTCCGGAGATATTACTAACCCTTCGGCATCATCACGAAAATAATCGTCCCAGGTACCTGATGGGTTCCAGACATACTGGTTATTTTCGAAACGCACGATCTCGGCATTATTCTGTTCAATAACAAACCCAACCGGATCGGCATGGTCATTGTCGTCAGAAGATGATGTGACATCACAGCTAAAAAAGAAAAGTGTACTAAAGAGAAAAAGTGACAGTACACGCATTACGGGGGCAGAAAGATACTTCATAAAAACTGGATTTAAAAAATGGTATGATTATTACAGAGACGTTTTTCGATATGAGATAACAATCTCTGATCACAGTGTTATATGGAATAATCAACCAAAAAAGGAGGGGCGCGGCCATATTTAGCGGCATACCGTTTATTGACTGTGATTCTGTCGAATGGTACAGGATCCGTATCAACAGTAAATAAGTCTGGAAAAAGATGAATTTCAACAGGATCTTCACTTTTGTTTTTAACAGCACAAACCGGACAGTGATCGTGGTTTTTTTCTACGGAATGTTGCGCATCTGTGTTTGCGTTTGCATGTCGAAACGCTCCGGGCTCCTCAAAATGGATTCCGGAGCAGATCATTCCTGCTGTCAGAATGACCGTAAAAAATAACGATATGATACTTTTTGAGTTGCGCAATCTTGTTGGATGATCTGCCGTTTTGCGGTAAAATGCTGTTTTCATGATGCTTGCCAAGGTAAGAAGCAGTCCGCACAAATGCAAGTAACTTTCATTTGCCTGCCGTGTTCGTATGGGCTCAATAGCTACCTGCAAAACAGTACAACGTGCGTCTGACCGTTCTGTTTCAGCTGTACTTCCTATCCACCGACACTACACTTATTTATCCTCAGGGGATGTTTTCTTTGGTGGCCGGGTTGCCGAAGCCATATGTTCATCAGACAGCAGTTCCACCGGCAACGGGGTACTTGCCGACCCGGCATACACAGAAACGTGCGGAAATGGAATTTCGATTCCCTCTCGGTCAAAACGTTCTTTTATCCCCATGTTTAACCCATTTCGCAATTTCAAAAAATCTTCTCTGGTAGCCCATGCCACAAACAGAAGATCAATAGAAGAGCTGCCGTATTTATCAAAAATAAGTAATGGAGCCGGTTCCTGCAGGGAGTATGGAATTTCCCTCGCTACATCGAAAAGAAGTTCACGAACCCGGTTCAGATCCTCCTTATAAGCCACAGATATATTGCAATCAACCCGTCTGATAGGGAATCGGGTGATGTTTATGAATTCCGATTTGATCATCGCCTCATTGGGAACCCGCAAAAACCGGTTGTCAAACATGCGAAGTTTGACCGACAAGGTATCAATCGACAGGACCACCCCAACATTTCCGTTTACACTGATGACATCCCCCACTTTGAACGATTGTTCGGCTATCAGAAATATGCCGCTAATGACATTTGAGACACTGGTTTGAGAAGCAAACCCGAGCGCAATCCCGACGACTCCGGCCGCCCCCAGCAGTGGTGTCAATCCAAAACCGAGATCATTGAACACCATAATGACAAGTATAGCAAGACCGGTATAAAAAACTACTTTTCCAGCCAACATACCGTAATGCTGGTTATAATGGCCGGAAACGTACCGGGCCAGCGACCGGCGGATCATAAACAGAAGCGGTAAACCGATCGCGAGCATGACCAGTATCCGGATTAACTGCAGTATCCGGGCCTCTGTGATATACGTTTCATATAAACCTGTCAGGAACTCCATAGACTATTTCTCACTGTGTAAGGATCATTTCAAAAACCGGGAACACTGAACTCACGCAACAGATTGAACGATCTGTCCGCAAAACTTTTTCTTTCGGGAATTCGGGGCTTGCTGATCAGTTTCCCTCCTTTTGCCTCAATGGGGACCACACCCTTCATTTCAATATCATTATGTCCCTCTTTGCTATGATGGTTGATTCGCGTCTCATCCGCCCACAACGCATTCTCTTTACTATAGATTGAGAGTCTGGTGACACGCAGACAGACCTTTTCAAATCTCAATTCAAATGCACTGCTGTTTACTATTTCTATGGGGCATACGACCAGATGTGGTTCAAAGAGGTCATCCGTAAGAACCCGCCGAACGGTTGATGAGAGCGCGTATGAGTGTTCGCCTTCTGTAAATATTCCAAACCAGGTACCTGACAGTACCACGGTTGGGATTTCGGCAACGATGAGATCCGGATTCTTGACCGGGGTAATTTGCACAAAAACGGGAATGCGGCAGTATGCCCGGGCCCGGGTTGATGAAAAAATTTTATACGGAAATTCGGTATCAACCACTACCGGCCGGTCAGGAAAAGCCGGAGAAAGTGTAAAGGAGTCATACGGTTCGGGAAGTGCGGCCCGTACCCAAAGGGGTTCTTCTGGTAGTGGTGCCGGGTCACCACTGCGCTCTTCATCCCGGTATTCGGCAATCCATATCTCATTCAGAATTTTTTTAAAATAAATCGTCAGGGGTCCGACCCGGTAACTGGCTATTTCATCATCAGATAAGTGGATATTTTTCCAGGTGGATTCATTCATAATATTCGGTTTATTTGGGTTATTACTGATGTTAGTGCATTCCAAATTAATGGGCAACCGCTACCTGGAAACTTGCCAAAAAAATCTCCGGCAACAGTGGCACACAGGTCAGCGCAAATAAATTCTGTCGCAATCTTTCACGCGGAATACGCTGTGGTATTCATACAGGCAGATGATTCCACCCGGCATTTTCTGATCGGCTCTATTTCTTGTAACCCAAACAATTATCACATCTGTTTTGAATAGATACGGGTTTGCCTATATTGCTGTCAGAAGTCTGTTTGGAATCCAGTTACACCTGTGGTATCACTGAATTAAGCGGTTTAAAAAAATGGCATATCAACCCGGATATACTGTAAAAGAGAGGCTGTTATGAAAAACCCGAAGATTCTTGTCCCGATCGATTTTTCCGATCTGAGCGAACACGCATTACAGGCGGCAAATTTGTTTGCTGACCGATTTCAGGGGACCATTACACCATTTCATGCTTATATACCGGTTACGGATCTGGACGGTTTTTACTATGTGGGATCCGGTATAACGCCTCATGAAAAATACTCCGAAATTGAAACTGTTTTGCGAAACCGGTTACAGGAAGCGGCCCTGAAATATATTCCCGATCATTTATTAGGATCACCTTTGCTGGATGTGGGCAATCCTGCCCGGGCCATCACTTATAATGCAAAAAACTTCGACCTGCTGATTATGAGCACTCATGGTCGTACAGGCTTCAGCAGGTTTGTAATGGGTTCGGTGACAGAGAAAGTGCTTCGCATGTGCAACAAACCGATGATTACGGTTACCGAAGAGTCCGATATTGGTGATATGACTTCCCTTTTGGTAACAACGGACTTTTCCGTAAACTCGCATCGCGTATTTCCGTATGCCAACAGTATTGCAGAAGCAACCGGCGGAAACATTGACCTTGTGCATATCGTCAGTGAAGAGCAGTTTTTTGATGCACAGGCCGCGAAGCAGACTGCGAAATCAAGAGAAAAGGAGATTGAGGAGCTCGCCGACACCCACTTCAGCAATATTCGCAACCAAGTCACCCCGAAGATCATTGTGGGAAATCGAACACCTCAGATTGAGGTGCAGAACCTGGCGATTAAAAACAAATATCAGCTGGTCTTTTTGTCATCAGTCGGGCGAACAGGCATGGAGTATCTGATGATGGGCAGCACGGCATCCCATATCGTCAGATCGGTAAAAAATGCCGTTTTTACCATCAACCCTCAGGGAATCAGTACCGAAAAGGCGAAGAAATTACATTTCCGGCAACGGGACTTTTAGCAGCCTAAAACCGGATATTTAAACCGATGGTTGCATGAAAGCGCTCTACATCCTGATCGGCGGTTTCGAAAAACGTCACTGGCGCACCGGATTGATCATCCACGATCAGTCCGGTCGATTCGTCAACATGATAGATATCTTCGGTTGTATTCCAGACACCGTATTGCACTGCAAAATCAAGGTTCATACTTTGATGTAACCCGATACCGATTCCGGCGCTGAAAAAGTGGCGTTCATTATCGGCAATATAGTCGACGGGATTTCTCATCCATGCCCATCCGAGACGCGGTTGAAATGACCCAAAGGAAGTAATAGCAGCTCCTGCGCGGAAGTTCCAGACATCAAGGAAGTTATCGTTAATGAAATTGTTTTCCGAGATTTCAGTGTGCCGATCTTGTGCATCAAAATTACGCAGACGAATACTACTGTAGTTTATCCGTTCGACTGATACAGACAAATCGACAAACGGCAGATCTTTTGTCGCTGCTCCGAGATGGATCCGTGCGGGACTGGTAACGCTGTAGGAGTACTCCCCCTCCAGACTGGAACTCATTACCGGTCCAAAAGTGTCACCATTCTCAGTTTGAACTTCACCATCCAGGGTAACAACATCCAAAAATTCGGACTGTACAAAAGCATCGAACCGCTCCTCTACATTCCATCGTGTACCACTGGTATAACTTCCGCCGAAATCAACAAAAGGAAGGCCACTGTATAAGAGGCCAAGTCTGGCATTCCATCCAACCGCATCGACCCGGAGCTGCTCATCATACATCACCCGGTCAATATTGAAAGTTCCGGAATTTTGAATTCCGGTGTAGTATGGCTCTCCATGCTGATCCCATGCCGCTTCTTCAATAAATACCTGGTCAAACCGGTAATTTGAAACCGGAATTCCGAGAGATACACCAACAAACATATCTTCCTGAAATTCTGTAGCTACGAAGAGATTATATTCACCGGATTGACCGCGATGGAGGGTTTCGGCATATTGATCGACACCGTAGAACTCACCACCAAAATCAAACACGGACTGATCCCGGCCGTTGGCTGCATCAATGGCAAAAACATCAAAAGCGATATCTCCGGTATAATCAGTAAGTGACTGATAGGTACGGCTCGTGAAATCATTAAATGCATTTATCGTAAACGCGCTGTTAAAGTCGGCAGTCTGGACATACCCTCCACCTAATACAAGGCTCCCAACCACGGTTGGAGCCTTATAGGCAAACCCGATATGCGTTAATCCTGTCTGATTGTCATCGAACGTGCTTAACTGACCGATATAATTTGACTCCTGAGTGACTTCCCGTACACCGAGCCCGGCTGTAAACATACTGGTTTCCATTTTTGCTGCAACGGCAGGGTTAATCAGATAGGAACCAAATCCCTGCAATTGGGCTGCGGATGAGCTTCCAAGTGCGATACTATGGGGATCCTGGCCCGGGACCTGTGTCGACAGGCGAAGAGCATCAAAACTGTATTGGGCATTGGAAGCTGTGACTCCAAGCAGCGTTACAAATAGGATCAGCGAAGCCGAAATGTTCCACAAACGATTATTCATAGGAGATAACATGTTGCATAAATGGTTTCACCGGTGGTCCCGGTTTTAATAATATTAGCGGGATACAACGTTATTGTGTGATGAAAACAGACTATTTACCACATAACACAAAAAGGTGACGTACCAGCAGCAAAAACGATCTGTGTGACTCAACGCAATCAATCACGGCTTCTTGAAGTACCGGAATCGCCGCTGCCTCTTGACGAAGTGTTACCGCTTCTGCTTACCGAACCACCGCTGCTGCGATTATTATTTGTGCTCCTGCTTACCGAACCGGTGTTCCGGGATGTATTGCCGGACCGATTTACAGTACCGCTGTTTCTGCTGGTATTGGTGGTCCTGCTAACATTTCCGGTATTCCTGCTGGTATTGGAACCTGCAGAGCGTACGGTTCCACTACCCCTTTCTGTTGTGGTACGTCTTACCGTGGTACCGGTATTCCGCGATGTAGTGGCACTTCTCTCACTTCGCACCGTGGATGCAGAACGTGATGTCGCTGTAGTGCTGCGAGTCACATTGGATGTGGTAGCACGCGTAACGGAGCGGGTCCCTGCAGTACCCCGGGTTGCTGTAGATCGGGATGCATCCCTGGCCATGGTGGCTGACCGGGTTGCGGTGACGCTCGTTCCTCTGGTGGTACGAACTCTGCTGGGCGTTTGTCCGGTTACGTTACGATAATTGTACACGACAAAATAGTTCGGGCCATAGAAGCGGGATCCACCCCAACCATAAGCCGGATACCGATAAGATCGGTGACCATACCAGCTGTAGGGATGATGCCATGAGGAGTGCCATGCCCAGGGTGAGTGCCAGCCCCAGGGGTCATAATGTCCATAGTGATGGTATCCGCGCCCATAAGAAAAGCCCATGTTCCAACTGCTATAAGGGCGATGATGGAATCCGTATCCGTAACCAAATCCGGCTGACCATCTGTAACGATTATAGTCCCGGTAATACAGGCCGGCATCATACATCGCGTCCTCATATCCCAGATCGTAGATATCCTGATCGGTAGTTACACGATCCGTCTCCCTTTCAGATGCATATCTGCCAGGACGCTCTTCCATTACATGTACCTGGGTATAGCATCCTGTTAAGAACAAGGCGCTGACCGCTAATATGAAGGTGATTTTAAAGTGTGCCATGATTGACTCCCTGATACCTTGTGCTGCCGGTTTAATGACGGTCACCCGTCTGAAGTTTAAATATCCATTCACAGTAAAAACGTCTATTCTTCGGTTTTGTTACGTTGTACCGGAGTTGCCGGATTTTTAAGATGGCAAACCCGGTGTTGTATTGGTGCTGCATACATCCTGATAAACCTGCGCCGGAACCAACACCTTCAAAACCTTTAAAAAAACATCTATGTACTACTCTACCTAATATACCAGATTTCGTGACAAATGCGTGTCTTTCTACTTGCTTTTACGTTTTTTACGGGAAAAGGTTCGCGAAAGCTGCAAAGTAATCAGCACATAAATGGTATTCAGTTCTCCCTCAATGACCTGGGTTTATCCAAGATAAACCCTGAGTGCCAGGCTGCGGTTGTGATGCCTTAGTTTTCTGAGTGCTTTTTCTTTTATTTGCCGAACCCGCTCGCGTGTTAAATCGAATCGTTCGCCAATTTCTTCCAGAGTCAGCGAATGTTCCCGGCCAATTCCAAAATAGAGTCTGATTACTTCAGCTTCTCTTTTTGTCAGTTTGGACAATGCCCGCTCAATTTCAACTTTTAGCGACTCCCCCATCAGGTCGTTGTCGGGATCGGGTGTCTCCTCGTTTTCAAGTACATCCAGGAGGCGATTGTCTTCTCCCTGGGCAAAAGGTGCATCAACAGAGAGGTGTCGTCCGGAGATTTTTAACGTATCGGATACTTCCGAAACCGTCATCTCAAGACTTTCGGCAAGTTCGGAGGCCGAGGGAATACGCTCATACTCCTGCTCCAGTTTTGAAAGCTCCTTGCCAATTTTATTTAATGCCCCAACACGGTTCAGCGGCAGACGGACGATGCGGCTCTGCTCGGCCAATGCCTGCAAAATGGATTGACGGATCCACCAAACGGCATAGGAGATAAACTTGAATCCACGCGTTTCGTCAAACCGCTTGGCAGCTTTGATCAGCCCCAGATTACCTTCATTGATCAAATCACCGAGGGACAAACCCTGATTCTGATACTGCTTTGCCACAGAAACCACAAATCGGAGATTCGCTTTGGTCAGTTTTTCAAGGGCGAGTTGGTCACCGGCCTGAATTTTTTTGGCCAGATCCACCTCTTCATCCGGGGTAATCAGATTTACTTTCCCAATCTCCTGCAAATATCGGTCAAGGGATTGTGATTCTCTTGTTGATATACCGCTGGGGCTCGGATTTTTAGGTTCTTTTTTCTTTTTAGCCACTTGAAATACGTTGGTTTGGATTTATGTTCACACGGAAAATCAGGAAAAATGCTTGCGCCAATATACAATATTTCATACTTGAATTCTTCATTGACGCCTACTCACAGGAACATCTTAAGATGGGAGATAAATTCCTGAGCAGGTTATAAAAAAACGATCTTAATGTACGGATGTTATATTACAATTATCGGCCTGAATTTAACTGATTCAAATACGATCATCAGATAAAAAACTATTCCCCGAAAAAGGATTTTTCAATCCGAAATAACGACAGACCGAAACGGCAACATCTGCAAAACTTTCACGTGTGGGTAGTTCTACAGATGCAGAACGTTCTGCCGGGTAAACCAGCAAAGGAGTGAACTCACGAGAGTGGTCGGTACCAGGCATTGCCGGATCATTGCCATGATCTCCGGTGATGATCAACAAATCATCCCGATCCATTGCATTCAGAATCTTCGGGATCGCCCGGTCAATCTCTTCCAGTGCTCCTGCAAAACCCGGCACATCGTTTCGGTGGCCAAAATTCTGGTCTGTCTCAATCAGATTTACAAAAACAAAACCTTCGGACATTCCATTCATTTCTACCAACAGTTTCTCAATACCTTCGGCATTGCTTTTGGTTCGGACTGCCCTGCTGAAACCCTGCCCGGCAAATAAATCAATAATTTTACCGACAGATACGGTTTCTATACCATTTTCTTTTAAATACCCTGGAAGAAAGGGTTCAGGGGGTGCCAGTGAGTAGTCATGGCGCTGTTCCGACAGCCGTTCATACGCTCCCGGTTTGCCGGTGAAAGGCCGTGCAATCACGCGGCCGACGGCATGTTGCTCAACCATCACCTGATTTCGGGCAATTTTACACCATTCATACAGAGTCGTCAACGGAACGGTTTCTACGTGGCATGCCACCTGGAATACACTGTCAGCCGATGTGTAGACAATGGGCAGTCCCGTTTCCTGATGCTCTTTTCCATACGCATCAATAACCGCTGTTCCGGAAGCCGGTTGATTTGACAAAACGCCACTGGTACCGGTAAGTTTGCAAAATTTCCGGATCACATCTTCCGGAAATCCATTTTTGTACGTTGGGAAGGGGCGTTCAAGCTGCAGACCCGCAATCTCCCAATGCCCGGTGGTAGAATCTTTACCTGCCGATTTTTCCCTCATTTTGCCAAACGCCGCAAGTGGATTCCAAACAGGGCCCACAGAATCAAGTGGGATGATATTTCCGATACCGAGTTTCTGCAGCTCCGGGAGCCTGCATCGGGTTTGTGCTACAACATGACCGAGTGTGTTGCTGCCTTCATCACCATACAGGTCGGAATCCTCCTGCGCACCGACACCCAAACCGTCAATAATTACCAGATAACAGACACCCACATCACACCTCCACCAAGAACTGTTTATTTTTTACCGCCTCATTCATAGCCATTTTTGCCTTTTTCATCAGTTCCTCATGATCGGTTCCCGAAGCAAGCCGGGCCACCCCCATATGCAGATTGACAGGTTCCCTGATTCCCGAGGAAAAACTGATATCATCCTGAAACGTCTCCATCAGGTTCTCCGACCAGCGGGCAAATGCCGCTTCATCCGTTGATTGAAGTACAAAGGTATAAATATAGTCACTGTGCCCTCCAAGCATTCCCGAGAGGCCGATTTTTTGTGGCCGGAGATGTAGAAGCACCTGCTTCTGCAGATCAATCAGCTCCTCCAGGCGGTGTTTTGTCCGCAGATCGGCGATATTTCCGACACAAACCACACCGGCCCAGGTTTGCATTGCGCCGTTTCCCTTGTCAAGATGACACTGGATTGTTTCAAGGGACCCGCTGAACAACTCCTGCTGATATGAGGTCATGGGACTGGAAAAGATATCATCATGAACATCCAAACCGGGAATCATGGCCTCAATTTTGAGTCCTGCAATGCGGCACAGATTAGTGATTTTATGCTTTGCTGCCTCAGTAAAGATCAGAGGATTTTCATTATAGACCAGTGCCAACAACTGCCGCCGCTGCTGATGCATTATCGGCACAGCCAGTGATGCCCCCTTGCAGAGTGGTTCATGAGTTGAAATGCGCTTCGGATTGGAATTGAAATGTGACGCATATACCGGATTCCCGTCAGAGAGTGCCTGTGCGGAGATAGAGTTTTCCTGCATGGCAAGTCCAACAGGCGGCGGATAAGCAGCGTTGTCCGAATATAGCACGGAGTGCCAGTCGTTCATGCCACGGGCCAGGAGTACGGCGCCGCCACTGTCTCCGGCAAATTGCTGAAGATCATCCAGCAGTAACCGGGCCAGGTCAAAAGCGGACCGTGTCCTGGTCAGATTGCCGGCTATTTCATCATACTCTGACCATTGTGTCTGCTTTTCGGAGAGATCACTCAGTTCCAGGTATGTTTGAAGCAGTTTCTGTAACACATTTTTGTAGGCCGAAATTGCGGCCTCATCGGTTTCGGTCAATTGTGATTTTTCTGATGATTCCACTACGGTAATTGCAACCGTTTCGGAATTGTACGTAAATGGTATCAGATATATATATTGAACCGAAGCCGCGGAAGTATAGTGCTGCAGCTCTTCGGGGGCAATATGGGCACCGACTTCCAGGCGGGTCACCGATTTGATAGCTTCGTATTTGCCGAGAAAGTGTGACTTCCTGGCAACGCGGTCTTGAAAGACAACATTTTTCTGATTTGTTGCATAGTTTTCAAGAACCAGTTGCTCCCTGTTGCTGTTTATCCAATGCATCGAGACCGTCTCTGCCTGAAACGAAGTTCGCAGAAGAAAAATCATGTCATTGAGCATCTTCTTAAAATTCTGCAGATACTCATTTTCCCTGTTATCTCCATTCATCATAATCTTCGGGTTAATTATCGGGCTCTTTATTTCTGTGACAATGTTACCGACGGAAGCAATAACTCAGCTTCTTCAATCATGGA
>Ga0207421_10003634_pt1 | contig 18261 bp, 18 predicted proteins | sample SodLakKL_010_SED_4_FD_187542 | JGI IMG/M metagenome (GOLD analysis project Ga0207421, IMG submission 187542) | Alkaline sediment microbial communities from Lake Tanatar, Kulunda Steppe, Russia - 8KL_010_SED (SPAdes) (version 2) | ecosystem: Environmental > Aquatic > Non-marine Saline and... | reverse complement strand
TATAAGCTTATTCCCGCTGCAGCACAAGCAACCATCGGACAAGTGTCCGGAGTTATTAAGGCAACCTCTCCGTATCTAAAAGCCGCCGGAAAAGGAGGTCTTAAAAAAGCTTCCGCTGTTCGTAGAGAAACAAGAGAGTTTGGTAAAAAATGGGAAGAAAAGGGTTTTTCACAAGCGGCATCAGAAAGTGTACGGAGAGGTTTTGAGGAACACCCTGCGGCAAAATTGTACAGAAGAACAAAACACCGACACGAAAAAGAAATAAGTAAAACTCAGGAAGAAATTAATGCGGAAAAATATCAAGGAGGAGGAGCTGACAAATATGCAGAAGGTCTTGAAGAGCACAAGCTAAACACAAGATCCGGATCATTAATCGCTCTCCAGGCAGCAAAAGAAGGAAAGCTGGGGGACGTCGGAGATATTCTCGGCAAAGACGCCCAGGGAAATGATCGACTTAACACCGAGGTTGATGTGCGGGTAATGAAAGAAATGGCAGACACTCATAATTTAGGAAAACCAATGATGAAAAATCTCCCTACACATTATGTCCGCGGAGGTGGATCAGTAAATGACTTCCAAGGACTAAGACCTTCAGCCATCACCGAAGACTTTACTAAAGAGATAGGAAAAGGATTGGAATCTACTAATGAAGAAATAAGAAGAATGTCGCAAAACATAGTTGACTCACTAAGTCGTAGTGAAAACCCCGATCTATTTAAAAATCTTGTAAGGCACTCCAAGGGAGAAACCGAGTTTAATGCGGCTAGAGACTCTCTTGTAAGGCTCGACAATACCCAGCTTCAAAGGCTTGAGAAGAGCTTTGGTCGTAATAGAGATATCTTGGGAATAAGAGAAATACTAAATAATAGAAGGAATCAACCTGAAGAAGATAACTAAAAATGTTTAAAAAATTAAACCCAGAAGAAAGAACGGAAGCTTATAAAAATCTTCCGCAAAAAAATAAAGATCTCCTCTGGGAAGAGGACATGGATCATCGCATAGAAGAGCTTGCCAACAATTTCAAGACCGGAAAGGCGAGAAAGGAAAGGTTAAAAGAAGTTACCTTACACCTACTCCTAGGAGTTCTTCCTCCTTCGCAAATCAAAAAAGCCTTAGAGAAAGAATTAGCACTGGAAAGCGAAGAAGCGGCAAAAATGGCAAGTGAATTTGTAAATTACATTATTGCTCCTTTTAAGGAAACTTTAAAAGGAGTATATGACAAAGAAGAATTTGAAAGATTGGGAATCAAGACTGCTTCCCAAAAGCAAGAAAAAAAAGAAGAGGGGGAAGAAACAGGGGAAGGAACTTCTTTAAAAGAAGACCCTTACAAAGAGCCTATCGACTAACATGAAACAACACTATGCGCTATAAGATTCCGCGCTACATAGAATATAAGCCGAAGATAGTAGGCCCGGCAACTTTTTCTCAGCTGGTTTATCTCGGAGTAGCGGCTTTTATCATCTTTACGCTTTATGTTATTATGGGCATGTCGTCTTTTTTCGTCCTTCTTACTGTTCTTATCGCTTCGGGAGGAATAGCTTTTGCCTTTTTACAAATATCAGGAGAACCTATTCCGGAATATATTAAAAAGATGTTCTTTTTTAGTTTTTCCTCTAAAAGATATGTCTGGAAAAGGAAAGAGTCTCCAATGAAAGCTTCTATTCCCCAAAGAACAAAAGTAGAAGAGAAAAAAGATGATAAGCAAAAAAAGAAAAGTTTAAAGTTTCGAAAAGGCGGTAGGCTACAAAATATAACAGACCACCTGGGTCCCTTTTGATAAAATTCAATTATGCCAAGTCAAAAAAGCACACAAGATTTCGTGCCCATCAAACAAGTCAGAGAGGGAGTGATGATATTGGAAACAAAAGAAATTAGGGGAATCCTTATGGTATCCTCTATTAATATAGGATTAAAGTCTATAGAAGAACAGAAAGCAATTATTAATCACTTCCAAAGTTTTTTAAATTCTCTTGATTTTCCCTGTCAAATAGTTGTGCAATCAAGGAAAACAAACATCACCGGATATATTGAAAAGGTAAAAGAATTGGAAAAAAATCAAACAAATAATCTTTTAAAGAAACAGACTACCGGCTATAGAAGATTTCTAGAAGAGTTTGTCGAAAAAGAATCCGTTTACACGAAAAGTTTTTTTGTTGTTGTCCCCTATATGCCTCAAGCAATATCTTTAAAGAAATCAACAAAAGAACAAGAATTAAGTGAAGAAAATTTTCAGCGCGGAAAAGAACAACTTTATCAGAGGATGGAGTTTGTCGCTCTCGGCCTTCGGAGGTGCGGTCTCCACTGCGCTCCTTTAACCACCTTGGAAATTATAGAGCTCTTTTGGTCCATCTTCCATCCGAAAGATTCTGAAAGAGGTTATTATCCGGAGTTTCCTGAAGAATTAACTGATTAACAATTATGTCTTTTCAAGATAACTTAAAAAAATTACTATCCCTTCCCTCCTCTTCTCCCGCGAAAAAAGACAGTTCCGAGATAATGAGAATAGTGGACATTATAGCCCCTTCTTCTATTGAAGAGAGTCAGGGGTATTTAAAAGTAGAAGAAAGGCTTACGCGTTCTTTTTTCGTTTTTTCTTATTCTCAATACATTACTGCCGGATGGATTTCCCCCGTGATTAACTTAAATACTCAACTTGATATTTCTTTTATCATTAACCCCGCCGACACAGGAGATGTTTTAAGAAAGCTCAGAAAACGTACCACGGAAGTGCAAGCAGAAATGATGGACAAGGAACAAAAAGGAATAATTAGAGACCCCGTTCTTGAAACCGCTTATCGCGACATGGAAGAGTTGAGAGACAGGCTTCAGTCAGCTGAAGAAAAAATGTTTTATTTCGGCCTTTATCTCACCATTTACGGAGAATCAAAAAAAGAAATAGAAGAAATGGAAAGCAGGCTGAGATCTATTTTTGAATCTAAAGCAATCTATATAAGGCCCGCTTTATTTCAACAGGGACTGGCCTTTAAGAGCGTCTCTCCTTACGGAAAAGATTTAATACAGAATTATACCCCCATGAATACGGAGCCTCTCTCTAGTATATTTCCTTTTATTTCCTTTGACCTTACTTCCTCTGACGGAATACTCTATGGGATAAATAAACATAACCGCTCTTTGGTTCTTTTTGATAGATTTTCTCTGGAAAATGCTAATGCGATTATTTTTGGAACATCCGGTGTCGGTAAATCTTACTTAGTAAAGCTTGATATTTTAAGATCTTTAATGTACGGAATAGAAGTAATCGTAGTAGACCCCGAAAACGAATACAAGGTACTGTCCGAATCGGCGGGAGGTTCTTTTTTTAATATCTCTCTTGGCTCTGAAAATCACATAAATCCTTTTGATATTCCTGTCCCGGCGGAAGGAGAGACTCCAGAAGAAGTGATAAGAAGAAATATTATTAGTTTAATTGGCCTTTTAAGGATAATGCTTGGTGGTCTCTCTCCAGAAGAAGACGCCATTATGGATCAAGCAATTACCGAGACTTATGCAGCAAAAGACATTACTCCCGAAAGTAATCCCAGCACCTGGGAAAAGAAAGTTCCTCTTTTCTCCGACCTAGAAGAAGTTTTAGAGTCCATGGAAGGAACAAGAAATCTCGTTCTCCGCCTTAGAAAATTTACCAAAGGAACTTATGCTAACTTTTTCAACAAGCCTACCAACATCTCCATGGGCAAAAATATTAGTGTTTTTGGTATAAGGGATATGGAAGATGAAATGAGGCCTATCGCTATGTTCGTTATTACTCGTTTCATCTGGAAGGCAATAACATCTTCTTTAAAGAAAAGGCTTTTCGTTATTGATGAGGCTTGGATAATGATGAAAAATGAAGATGGTGCTTCTTTTTTGTACGGACTTGTAAAAAGAGCAAGAAAATATTGGCTTGGTGTTACCACTATTACCCAAGACGTGTCGGATTTTATGCATTCCAATTACGGAAAGCCTATTGTAACAAACTCTGCTTTGAAAATATTACTTAAGCAATCACCGGCAGTAATTGACACCATTCAGAATGTTTTTAATCTTACCGATGAAGAGAAGTTTATTCTCCTTGAGGGAGAAATAGGAGAAGGGATTTTCTTTGCCGGACAAAAACATGTGGCTATACAAATAATTGCTTCTTACGAAGAAGACCAAATTATCACTTCTTCCCCTGAAGAAATAGAAAAAATAAAAAGGGCAAAAGAAGGCTTTTGACCTTTTTAAAAGAAGTTTTTAAAAAATATATTATGTTTTCTTTCTGATAAGCACTCTTCTCTCCGACCCCTCTCCCGTGCTCTCGGTGATAATTCCCTCTTTGTCACTTAAAGTAGTGTGAATAACCCTCCTTTCAAAAGAAGACATTGGAGGGAATTTTTTTTCAGCTCCTGTAAATAAAACTTCTTCCGCAGCTTCTTTGGCAAGTTCTTTGAGATAGTCTGCCTTTCTTTTTTTGTAATCGTTTATATCGAGGTTAATAAAAACAACCTCTTGGTCCTTTTTTTTTGTTACTATTTTTTTTAAAAGTCTTTCTGTTTCAAATAATACTTGACCTTTTTCTCCTATAAGAACTTGAGGCTCTTTCATTTTTACATCAACCAAAAGAGAGTTTCCTTCTTGCATATAGAAGTTAACCCTTATGTCATTATCGATAAGACTAAAAAAATCTTCGATTATTTTTTTTATTTCTTCCATTATTCTTTATGTCTTTCTTTTTTTATAGTATATTGCTGAAAAAGGGAAACAGCAACCGTAATTATCCAGTAAAGTCCAACTGCCGAAGGAAGGCTTAAAAGCACCACAAAAGTAAATCCCGGTAAAAAGAGGGTCATTTGAGACTGCATCTTTTTTGAAATATCATTTGAATCCTCTTTTGTTTCCTCTTCTTTTTTATTCCCCGTAGTAAATTTCATTTGTAAATACTGTCCTCCTGCCGCCAAGATTGCAAGAATAATATGAGGAGACGATAAGTCAATAATACCCAAAAAAGTAGCATTAATAACTTCCGGGGCAGCAATAAAATCATAGAGATGCTTCATCTCTTCGTTTTCTAGTCCTCTTCTAAATATCTGAAAAAGAGATATTAGAATCGGTAATTGTATTAGGAGGGGAACCATTCCAGAAAAAGGACTAATCCCTTTTTCTTTATAAAGCTCCATTATTTTTCTTGCTTGTTCTTCTTTTTCTTCCTTATACTTTTTTTGGATTTTTTTTATTTCGGGTTGTATCTCCTGTATTTCTTTTTGGGACCTAGCCGCCTTAATTCCTAAGGGGTAGAGAATTCCTTTAATAAGAAGTGTTAAGAGAATAACCGCTATTCCTAGATCCGGAAAAGGAACTAGATTATAAAAAAATATAAGAAGGTTAAAAAGTGGTTGGTAGATGGAAAGGTATAGTATCTCTGACATTTTAAATTATTTTTGCTTTTTCAAGAATATTTTTTACTTCTTTTTCTATGTCTTTACTTTTTACTTTTAAAGATTCTTTTTTAATTATAAAAATAATGTCAAAACCCCCTTTAATAGAAGGGGATTCTTTTTTCAAAACTTCTCGAAACATTCTTTTTCCTTTATTTCTCTTAACAGCTCTCTTTTCTTGCTTGACTGGAAAAACAAAGCCAAAACGAGGAAAGGAAAGGTTGTTTTCTTTTATCTTCGCTCCAAAAAAATTACTCGAAAAAAAATTGCCTTTCTTAAATACTTCCTCAAAATCTTTTTTCTTTTTTATTCTTTGCTTTTTAGAGAGCATGAAGAATTTAAGCAGAAATCTTATCTCTCCCCTTACTCCTTCTTCTTTGAAGAACCCTTCTCCCTCCTTTTGTCTTTTTTCTTTCAAGAAAACCGTGAGTTCTTTTTCTCTTTCTTTTTTTTAAAGTTCCTGAATAAGACATGATGTATAAAATTAAAAAATATATAACGTTTGGATTCTACTTTAAAAAGGGGGAAAAGTCAATTCTAAACAAAAAAACAATACATCAGGAAACATTATAATAGGAAAACTTTTACAAGAGAGAAAGCAAGTATTTTTTAAAATTTAATTTTTATTTCCCCACTTTTTCCCCAAGTTTTTCTTATTTTAACTAATAAAAGGGGTTTTCCCCAAATAAAAACTATGTGTTATACTGTTTGCACTGAAAGCAAGAAATAAGATTGATTATAAGCTTCTGTTGATCTCTTTCTTTTTATTAAAATAAGTAGCTACAAGGCGAAAGCCTTGTAGTAAATTCTTTTTATTATGCAAAAAGAAAATCTTTGGCAATCTGTTTTAGCTCAGATGCAACTTGAAATTTCCAATGCGAGTTTCAATACTTGGTTTAAAAACACAAATATATCAGATATTAGGGAAAATCAGGTTGTTATCTCTGTCCCAAACACTTTTGTAAGAGATTGGCTTCATAATAAATATCGCAAAGAAATACTAAAAATAATCAGAAAAATAAATCCTCAAATAAAAAACTTGGATTATACTGTTAATCCTGCTATTAAAACAGAGGAAAAATTTCAAAAGAAAGGAAAAGAAAAAAACGAAGAAAGTAACATTAATCAAATGAGCTTTCAAGAACTTGTTGTTGATTACAAAACAGGACTAAATCCTAAATACACTTTCCAAAACTTTGTTATTGGTCCTTTCAACGAACTTGCTCATGCAGCAAGTTTTGCCGTATCACAAAATCCTGGTTCCCTTTATAATCCTCTTTTTATCTATAGTAAAACGGGCCTTGGAAAAACACACCTTTTGCAAGCAGTTGGTAATAAGATTCAAAATGAATTAGAGGGAAAAAATGTCCTCTATATTCAAGCTCAAAAATTCATTTCTGACATCATCTCCTCTATACGAAACAATAAAATGGATGATTTTAAAAATAGGTATAAGGATATAGATGTTCTTATTATTGACGATATCCAATTTCTCTCCGGAAAAGAAAAAACGCAAGAAGAATTTTTTCACACCTTTAATGAATTATACGAAAAAAATAAACAAATTATTCTTTCTTCTGATAGACCTCCTAACGCAATTAATTCTCTTGCAAGTAGATTAAGATCAAGATTTGAAGGGGGGATGATAACAGATATAGACTATCCTGATACAGAAACAAGAGCTGCTATTTTAAAAATAAAAGCTAGTGAAAGGAAATTATCCATCCCGGATGATGTTTGTTATTATATAGCAGAAAATGTACAAAGAAGTATAAGAGAGTTAGAAGGAGTTTTAAATAAGTTAATAATCCAAAAACAAACAAAAAATAATCCTATTAACCTTGAAGAAACTAAAAAATTATTAAAAAATATTAATCAATCATCTGTAAATTCTTTTTCTTTTAATAAAATATTAAAGGCGGTAGCCAATTTTTATGAAGTTAGTGAAAAGGATATAATAAGCCCTTCGAGAAAAAGAGAAGTAGTAAAATCACGCCAAATGGTAATTTACCTTTTAAGACAAGAGTTGAATTATTCCTACCCTTATATCGGGAAAAAAATTGGAGGAAAAGATCACACAACTATCATCCATTCTTTTTCAAAAATAAAAAAAGATATGCAGAAAAATAAAGAAATAGAAGAAGAGCTTTCTTATATAAGAGAGAGTTTAATATCTGTTTAAAAGACTGTGAAAAAAGATTGGAAAAATTGTTTATTAAAAAGCGAAAAAAAAATAAGAAGATAAATCACTTTTAAAGAGATATATTATTAACAATTTTTTCCCATATTTTACTCGCCTTAAATAGGAATAAAAAATACATTTTCCACAAGAATAATTAATACAACTTATTTAAAAATAAAATAATTATGAATATAGGAATACTGCAAAGTAAATTAAAAGAAGGTTTGAGTGTTATAGGAAGAGCAACTTCAAAATCAACCACTCTTCCTATCTTAAAAAACATTCTCTTAAAAATAGAAGATAATTTTTTAAATATTTCAGCCACTGATTTAGAAATTGGTGTGAGATGGTGGAGTTTAGTTAAGGTTAATAAAAAAGGAACAACTACTATTCCTTATAATTCTTTTTTTTCTTTTATTAATCTTTTACCGGAAAAACAAATAAATCTTAAAACGGAAAAAGAAAATCTTCTTATAGAGTGTGATGATTACAAAACAAAAATAAACGGAATTAATGCAGAGGAGTTTCCTATAATACCTTCGGTAGAAGAAAAAAGTAGAATAAGTATAAATAGTAATATTCTCTGTGAGGGTTTAATGCAAATCATAGATGTACCCTCTCTTTCAAAAGTTAAACCGGAAATTTCAGGAATATTATTTTCCTTTAATAAAGATGAATTAAAACTTGTAGCTACTGATAGTTATCGATTAGCAGAGAAAAAAATATTTTTTAAAGAAAAAAATAAAGGTGATTTTTCCTTTATCTTACCCCAGAGAACAGCGAGAGAGTTGATAAATATTTTTAAAGATATTAATAAAGATATTGAAATTATCTTCGGAGAGAATCAAATAATGTTCTCCGTTAAAATGGATGATTTTAATCATCCTTATATAGAAGTTACTTCCAAAATTATTGAAGGGAATTATCCTGATTATGAAAAAATAATTCCGGAAAAAATTAAAACAGAAATAGTTCTAAATAAAGAAGAATTTTTAAACAAAATAAAAGCAGCAAGTGTTTTTGCAAGTAAGGTTAATGAAATTAATTTAAATATTCTTCCGGGAAAAGGAGAAGTTTTAATTAAAAGTAGTAATAATGATTTAGGAGACTATGAGACGAAATCAAAAGGAAAAGCTCAAGGAGATGATATTAATATGTCTTTTAATTATCGTTTTCTCTTAGATGGACTTTTAAGTATCAAAAGTTCTGAGATTGTTTTTGGAGTTGTTGATGATAGTAGTCCCGGGCTGATAAGACCGGTAGGGAAAGATGATTTTCTTTATGTAGTGATGCCGATAAAGGTTTAATCTTAAAGAGCGCCTTCTATTATCTCTCTCCAAATAGGAGCTGAAACAGTTACTCCCGGAGCATTATACATAGAAGTGTTGTCATTATTTCCCACCCATACACCTACTGCTACTGAGGAAGTATACCCTATAGTCCATGCATCTCTAAATCTATCAGTACTTCCTGTTTTAACAGCTACTCTTTGATTGGGAAAATGAAGAGGGGAATTTGGTCCAAAAACAGGAGTTCTTGCTTCATTATCCGATAAAATATCTGTTATTTCTTTTGCGATAGATGAATCTATTACTCTTCTTGGGGTGTTTTTATTCTCTGTAATTATATTTCCCTTTCTATCTTCTATTTTCGATATAAAAATAGGAGGGTTTTTATAACCTTCTGTAGCGAATACTCCATAAGCTGAGGTAATTTCTAATAATTTTACATCTCCACCTCCTAAAACCAAAGGAAGGCCGTAAAAGTCAGCGGAACGGGGAAGCTCTATTCCAAAGTTTCTTGCTAAATCAATACTTTCTTGTAAGCCGGCAAGATCTTTTAAGACCTTTATTGATGGAACATTTAATGATTGTGCTAATGATTCTCTTAAAGTTACTTCTCCTCTAAATCTCCCGTCATAGTTTCTTGGTATGTAAGGATTACTCGGTGTTCCAAAATTAGTTTCTTTATCTTCAACAATAGTGTCATCGCTATAACCGTTAATAAATGCCATAGCATAAACAAATGGTTTAAAGGCTGACCCGGGTTGCCTTTCACTTAGTGTTACGTTTGTATAAGGACTGAATCTGCAATTTAAACCTGAGGTACATCCTTCCGGGAATGGATCTTTAAAGTAATCTGCGGAGCCAACCATTGCAAGAATCTCCCCGGTATGGGGATCAATAACTACTACTCCCGCGTTGTGAGCGTTAAAATTTTGTAACCCATTTATTCTTCTTTTTACCACTTCCTCAGCCTTTTTTTGTATTTCAAAATCTATAGTCGTGTATATTTCAAGGCCTTCTTCTTTTAAAAATTCTTCCCCGTACTTTCTTTCTAGATCGCTTTTAATATGCATCACAAAATGGGGAGCTCTTAGGTAATCTCCGGAAGGTTTAAAAACAATATCTTCCTCTCTTGCTTCTTCCATTTCTTCTTCAGTTATTAATTCCGCATTGTGCATTCTTCCCAGAAGATGATCCTTTCTTCTCATTAATTCTTCTAAATTATTCCCAAAGGGAGAAAGGTAACTGGGAGCAGGAATAAGAGAAACAAGAGTAGCCGATTCCGCTAAAGTTAACTCACTGGCTGTTTTATTAAAATATGTTTGGGAAGCTGACTCTATTCCGTAAGCATTCGAGCCAAAAGGTATTTGGTTAAGGTAAAATCCAAGTATTTCATCTTTAGAATATCTTCTTTCCAGCTCAATAGTTAAAACGATCTCTCTTACTTTTCTAATAACCTCTCTATCTGGTGTTAGGAGGGCAGAGCGTACATATTGTTGAGGAATGGTCGAACCTCCTGCCACTGTTCTTCCGGCACGAATATTTGCCAGAAAAGAACGGGCGATACCCCTAAAATCTATACCGAAATGGTTATAAAAATTAGAGTCTTCAGCAGTTAAAAGGGCATCAATAAAATGTTCCGGAATTTCTTCAAGAGTTGTTATTTCTCGTTTCTCTTCACCGTATATTGTATAAAGAGTATTTTCTCCTGTTCGGTCATATATTTTAGTAGGTTCTATAGAAGGCTGGTCTCCATACCTCTCTGGCCTAGGAAGATCTCTTGCAAAATAAATAAAAGAAAATAAAGAAACAAAAACTCCCGATAAGAGAAGTATTATCGTTATGTAAAATACATTGATTAAAATTTTTTTCTTTTTTTCTTTTTTCATTTTTTTAAAATGAGCAATTTACTATAACCAAGGAGAGGCTTAATGTCAATAATTATTCAAAAGGAGATTCTTTTTTTATTATACCAGATACAGCCGCTCCTAGGGCATCTGCTGCATCATCCGGAGAGGGTATTTCTTCAAGAGCGAGAGTAATTTTAATCATTTCTTGCATTTGTTTTTTATCCGCTTTTCCGTAACCGGTAATAGACATTTTAATTTCCAAAGGAGTGAATTCATAGACTGGGAGACCTTCTTTGTGGGCAGTTGCCATCACCACCCCTTTTGCTTGACTTACAGGAATTACAGTTTTTATATTTTTAAAAAAATAAATATTTTCAATAGCAAGGATATCCGGGGAATATTTTTTAATTAACAGTGAAACTTTTTCACCTAAAGAAAAAAGACGAGAAGCACAGGGAGACTCTTTTGTTGTTGTGATTACTCCGTAATCTATACAAGAAAAAGTGTTATCTTTTTCTTTTTTTACTATTCCATACCCCGTAGTAGCGGTTCCGGGATCTATTCCTATGGCTATCATGTGTTTGTATAAATTTTTTCTATAAAGTCCGCTTCTTGTAATTCTTCGATTAGTTCTTGAAGGGGCTCCTCTTCATAATCGAGAAAAGAATTTGGTTTCCATCCAGGAGAAGAGGAGGTAATTTCAATATTTTTTTGAAGAAGAAAGTCTTCTATTGCGCGAATGTTTTTCTTCGGAGTATAAATAAAAAGAGATGAATCCTTTTCCCGGAAATCTTCTGCTCCTTTTTCAATAATTTCCATTATTATATCTTCACTGATATTCTTTTTTTCAACCTCTATAATTCCTTTTTCTTCGAACATCCATGCTACTGATCCGGGGCCTGCTAATTTACAGTCGTGTTTTCTGATTATTTTTTTTATCTCTTCAAGGTCTCTTTTTCGATTATCGGTTGACCCCTCTATAATAAGAGCTGAAGCTCCCGGACCATAAATTTCAAATAAAAAAGATTCCAGTTTTCCTTCATCACTTTCTCCAGAACCCCTTTTGATAGCTTTTTCAATTTTTTCCTTAGGCATATCGGCTTCTTTCGCTTTTTCTATAACAGATCTTAAGGTGGGGTTTGATTGAGGATCTGCCCCTTTTTCTTTAACAGCACAGATGATTAGCCGTGCCATTCTTGAAAAAACAAGAGATCTTTTCTTGTCTTCCGATTCTTTTTTCCTTTTTATATTTTTAAAGTGACTATGTCCGGCCATTTTTCTTTTCTTCTTTTAAATATTTTTTTGCTTTTTCCGTAAGAACTCTTCCTTGTCGTGTTCTTTTTAGGAGGCCTGATTGTATAAGGTATGGTTCGTATACCTCTATAATAGTTTCTTCTTCTTCTCCCGAAGCAAGAGAAATGGATTGTAGTCCTGCTGGCCCTCCGTCGAATTTATCAAGAAGAGCCTGAAGTATTTTTCTGTCTCCTGATTCGAGTCCCATGCCGTCTATGTCCAAGAAAGAAAGAGCTTTTTCTACGGTTTTTTCTGTAACAGGATTTTCTTCTTGTACGTCTGAAAAATCTCTTACTCTTTTTAGAAGTCTATTTGCTATTCGTGGGTTAAAGCGTGATCTTTGAGCAATAGCATTAATGCCTTCTTTTTTAACTCTCATCTGGAGAATCTTTGCAGATCTTTTAATAATTTCTCTAATTTCCTCTATATTATAAGAATCAAGTCTTAATGTTGCTCCAAAACGACTTCGTAAAGGAGAAGAGAGAAGAGCGAGTCTGGTAGTAGCCCCGATTAAAGTAAATCTTGGGATTTTTAAATCCATTGTTCGAGCCATCGGCCCCTTCCCGATAACAAGATTTAAATTGAATTCTTCCATAACAGGGTAAATTATCTCTTCACAAGTCCTGTTCATTCGATGTATTTCATCGATAAAAAGAACATCACCCTTTTTTAAATTAGTAAGAAGAGCAGCCAAATCACCACTTTTTTTAATTGATGGTCCCGCGACAGATCTAACTTTCGAGTTCATCTCTCTTGCTATAAGATAAGAGAGCGTTGTTTTGCCGAGCCCCGAACCTCCGTAAAAAAGAATATGTTCCACGGAAGATTCTTTTCTTTTCTGAGCGGCTCCAACCATAATTTCAATATTTTTTTTAATACCGCGCTGTCCGACATACTCTCTTAAGCTTTGTGGCCTTAGTGTTAAGTCAAGAACTCTATCTTCTTCTTTAAAAACAGGGGAGATTTTTTCCTTTTTCGTCATTTTACTAAGTTACGGAATCAATTTCTTCCATAGTGGTGATTCTTTCTATAACTTTCATAATACCATCTTGTCTCATTGTAATCATTCCTTTTTCAATGGCTTTCTTTTTTGTCTCTGCAATAGAAGGAGAAGAAGAAAGGAACTCTTCCATTTCATCGTCAACCAAGAACGCTTCAAAAATTCCCACCCTTCCTTGATATCCGGTAAAACTACACTTTTTACAACCCTTAATGCGAGGTATTCTGATTTCACTGGGAAAAGTGAAAACATCCTTTTTTACGGTCTTTAATTCTTCTCGTGCTTTTTGCATAAATTGCTCATCGGGTCTTTGATAAAGAGTGCAGCGAGGACAAACTTTTCTGATTAGTCTTTGGGCAATTACCACGTTTATCGCAGGAGCTATGTTTATTATTTTTTCTCCTAAAGAGATAAGCCTTGCTATTGCTCCGGGAGCATCGTTGGTGTGCAGGGTGGAAAAGACCAGATGACCGGTAAGAGCGGATTGCATGCTTATTTGAGCCGTTTCCAGATCACGTATCTCTCCTACCAAAATAACATCAGGGTCTTGGCGAACAATTGCCTTTAGGCCGTTTGCAAAATCATATCCTTTCTCCGGATCAACTTCTGTTTGTGAGATGCCTTCCAAGTGGTACTCTATAGGATCTTCGATGGTTATTATTTTAACTTCGGGATTGTTTATTGTTTTTAAAAAAGAGTAAAGAGTGGTTGTTTTACCAGATCCTGTTGGCCCGGTGACAATCACCATTCCATTTGGTCTTTTAATTTCTTTTTTAAAAAGATTTAAAAAATGATCTCTGACACCAAGATCATCTAAAGAAATTAATTTCCTCGGGTCGAGTACTCTCATTACCAGTGTCTCTCCATGCTCTGAAGGAAGTGCTGACATTCTAATTTCAACCTCTACTTCTTCCTCTTCAAGGGGGACGACAACAGTAAACTTTCCGTCTTGGGGGCGGTCCTCTATATTGAGTTTTACTCTCGCAAGAAGTTTTATTCTAGAGACTATTTTTTGTGCAATATCCTTATTAATAGTAATAACATCATGAAGGACACCGTCGAGTCTCATTCTTACCTTTACTTTTTCTTCTTCCGGCTCGACATGGATGTCCGATGATTTTGCAAAAAAAGCATTAGCCAAAAGAACTTCTAAAAGTTTGGAGATGTCTTTATTTAAAAACTCTTCTATTTCGTTTTTTACTTCCGGGAGGCCAGCGACCCCTCTTCCTTTGTTTTTGATTATTGTATCAGGTATTCTAATCTCGCCGGATATTTTTTTTGAATTTTCCATGCTTATAAAGTATTATTAACCTTGTATAATTTAATTTATCCTAGTTTAAGGCTTTAGTCAATTTAGAATGATGCGTAAGGAATATATAACAAAATCTTCCGCAGAGACCAAAAAAATAGGTTTTGCTCTTGGAAAAAAGATAAAAGAAAAAGAGAAAAATTTTTTCATTGCTCTTCAAGGGAACTTAGGGTCCGGGAAAACAACTTTTACCAAAGGGCTTGCCAGGGGATTGGGAATAAAAGAAGATATTATCAGTCCTACTTTTTTAATCTATAAAAGATATAGGGTTGGAAAAGGAAGAAACTTTTATCACGTAGACGCTTTTCGAGTCAAGAAAGATGACTTATTCTCATTGGGTTTTAAAGAAATAATGAAAGAAAGAAGAGCGATTGTTCTTGTCGAATGGAGTGAAAATATAAAAGAAATAATACCGGAAGAAGCAATAATCATTATTTTTTCTTTTATCAATCCCTCCGAAAGAAAGTTGATAGTAGAAAGCAATAATGGTATAATCCTCTAGTAGGAGTGCTTTCTTGGTCTCTTGGGCTGCCTTTTTGCTCAAGTATTTGCTTTTTAAAGGAAGGCAAGGTCAATCAGGGGCCCGTAGCTCAGTTGGCAGAGCGTCGGCGTGGCACGCCGAAGGCCACCGGTTCAAGTCCGGTCGGGTCCACAAAAGCAGATTTTTAAAAATTATGCTTGGCGGGATGCCGGAGCGGACGAACGGGGCTGTCTCGAAAACAGTTGTGCCTTTAACGGCACCGGGGGTTCGAATCCCTCTCCCGCCGCAGAAAGGAATTTATTGATAAAAAAAAGCATGTTTAACTTCAAAAGAAAAGAAAAAGAAGAGCCTCAAAACATGGAAGCTGTTTTAGAAGAATTCAGGAGGCTAAAGAAAGAAAGCGAAGAAATAAAAAAGGACATAGAAGAAATAAAGAAAGAAAAAGATTTTCTTCTAAGAAGCGTAGAAATATTAAGATTTAATCCCTTTGCCGAAAGAGGAGGTGATCAAAGTTTTTCGGTTGCTTTTTTAAATAAAAAAGGAGACGGGGCAATTATTACCAGTCTTTATACAAAAGAAGGGAGTAGAATATACGGGAAGCCTGTCAAAGAAGGAAAATCAACTTATTCCCTTTCAACTGAAGAAAAAGAAGTGATAAAAAGAGTCCTACAATAGAAGGTAAAAGAAAGAGGTATTTGTAGATAAAAGGTTAACTTTACTGAAGCTGGCGCATGGTGATTTTTCAGTAAAAATTATTTATGAAAAAAAACAAAGAAAAAAACAACTCCCCACAAACAAGGCCTCCGGTGATAGTAGTGCTTGGTCATGTGGATCATGGGAAAAGTTCTCTCCTGGAGGCTATTAAAGATTTAAAAATAACGGGAAGTGAGTCGGGAGGAATAACCCAACACATAGGAGCTTACATGATATCGCACAAAGAAGAGAAAATAACTTTTATCGATACTCCGGGGCATGAGGCTTTTTTTGAAATGAGGTCACGGGGAGCAAAAGTAGCTGACGTGGGAGTTTTGGTAGTTGCAGCTGACGAGGGAGTTAAAGAGCAAACCAAAGAAGCTATTAAGCACTTAAAAGACATGAAAGTTCCTTTCTTGGTAGTGATAAATAAAATAGATAAAAAAAATATTGATATCGAGAGGGTAAAGCAAGAACTCGCCAAAGAAGAAATTATTGTTGAATCTTACGGAGGAGATATTCCCTCGGTAAATGTTTCCGCAAAAGAAAAACAAGGAATTGACGAACTTCTTGAGATGATAATTTTACTTGCCGAAATGGAAGATTTAAAAACAGAAGAGGAAGGGCTTGCTCAAGGAACTATTATTGAAGTGCAAAAAGATCCCAAAAAAGGAGTGGTAGCAACTTTCCTTGTACAGAAAGGAACTCTGCAAAAAGGAGAAATTATAGGGACAAGAGGGTCTTGCGGAAGAATAAGAGCGATGGAAGATTTCCAAGGAAAGGAGGTAGAAAGGGCAGAAGTATCTATGCCGGTTCAAATTATAGGACTGAAAGGGAATCTCAAGGTCGGGGAAAAGTTCTCTGTTTTTCAGAAATTAAATGAAGCAAAAAAAGAGGCAGAAAAAAAAGAAGATTTGAAAACAGAAAAGGAAGAGTCTTCTAAGGCGAAGGAGACACTTAATATAATTCTTAAAGTAGATGTGATTGGCTCTTTGGAAGCCATAGAAGATACCATTGCAAAGATTCCACAGTCTAAAATAAATATCAAAATAGCAAGAGCTGATATTGGAGGAGTAACAGAATCGGACGTAGAATGTGCTAAGGCTGTTGATGCAAAAATTTTTGCCTTTAGAATAGAACCTGATAAGGCGGCTCAGAATATGGCTATCAGGGAAAATATAGAGATTGAAAAATTTGACATTATTTATGAGCTTTTCGGAAGTGTTAAGGAAAACGCAAGGAAAAAACTCGGAAAAAAAACGGTGAAGAAAGAAGAAGGAAAGATAAAAGTATTAGCAATTTTTCGCACCCAAAGAGATAGACAAATCTTAGGGGGGAAAGTAATGAAAGGAGAAATAGCAAAAGGTCTGCCCTTTGAAGGATGGAGAGGAGAGGAGAAAGTTGCCGAAGGAAAGATTATTAATGTAAAAAAGGAAGAAAAGGATATGGAAAGAATCCAGGAAGGTGAAGAGTTTGGAATGCTTGTGGAAAGTAAAGGAAGAATGGAAGAAGGTGATATTATTATTCCTTACAAAAAGGAAGAAATAAAAGAAGAGTTAGAAGAATAAAATAGTTTTTTAAAAATTTTGGCCTGGTAGCCAAGTGGTAAGGCGGAGGTCTGCAAAACCTCTATACGCGGGTTCGATTCCCGCCCAGGCCTCTAAGTAAAAGAAAGCCCGGGTGGTGGAACTGGTATACACGCACGACTTAAAATCGTGTGCCGGAAGGCATGCGGGTTCGAGCCCCGCCCCGGGCACTAAAAAACAGAGAGAATTATATTCTCTCTGTTTTTCTTTTCTTTTTTCTTTTATTCAATAATCTCTATCTGAGATCTTACTCTTCCGAAGTTGTTAGCAGCTTGTCTGCTTTCAAACCAAATATCGACATATCCGGAATAACTTGAAGTGGAAGGGAGGTTGTATAACCTAGCGTTCATACGATCCTTTACCACAAATTCTTTTTCTCCAAAATATTCCGGTATTCTTATTTTAGTTCCGAAGTCAACCCATTCTCCGTTTAGAGAGTTAACCGCTACTATTCCGTCTCTTACCCTAGCACCGGAAGCGGTGATAAAGGGTTGAGAATTTGTTTGGTCCACAGTACTGGAATAGCCGGTAAGCTCTACCGTCATAGTTTTTTTGATTGTGGGAGAACTTGGCTTTACTTCTTCTTCGTGGATTTCGCGTGATCCCCTTACATCAATTCTTTGATGATTAGAGGGAGAAGAAATAAGAAGAGTATTATCTTTATAGAAAGAAAAGTCTTCTCTTTCTTTTTCTTCTTTAATGCTTTCTTCTAAAGAAGAAATGACAGCGATTTCAGGGTCACCTTCTTTTTGGGCCGTTTCTCCTTCGCTAAAAATAAAGAGCGAAAAAATGGAAGCGGTCAAAGCCAAAAAGAAGGTTATGTTAAGACTACTATCGTCGGAAGAACTGCTTTGTTCTTGCATAAGCAATACATTAATTTTTAATCTACTATGAAATGCAAAAACTCCCTTTGTAAGGGAGATTACGCTATCTTAGCATGGTAGAAAAAATAAGTCAAGTATTCTGGTGGAGCGGGTGAGCGGAATCGAACCGCCGTCTCGTCCTTGGCAAGGACGTGTAATAGCCACTATACCACACCCGCAATAATAAATTTGTGCCGCGGGTCGGAATTGAACCGACGACCTCTTCTTTTTCAGAGAAGCGCTCTACCCCTGAGCTACCGCGGCTTGCCTTAAACAGTGGACGGTGCAGGACTCGAACCTGCAA
>Ga0207421_10003632_pt1 | contig 18266 bp, 15 predicted proteins | sample SodLakKL_010_SED_4_FD_187542 | JGI IMG/M metagenome (GOLD analysis project Ga0207421, IMG submission 187542) | Alkaline sediment microbial communities from Lake Tanatar, Kulunda Steppe, Russia - 8KL_010_SED (SPAdes) (version 2) | ecosystem: Environmental > Aquatic > Non-marine Saline and... | reverse complement strand
GGGTTCAAGACACTCGGTATCAGCTTTAAGAAACAGCCAAAGTTTTACGACGCCTTTCCAAGAGCCAAACCCGATGAATTCATGGTCCTTGATGAATATGAGGACATCATGGATCAATGTGACGAATTGATAGAAAGGAACACCATCGTCGTTCCGCATGGATCGTTCGTCGAATATCTAGGTTCCCAAAGGTTCAAGGAACTTGAGTTACCGACCTTCGGTAATCGCCACGTGCTCGACTGGGAATCTAACAGGAACAAAGAAAGAGAATGGCTTACCAGTGCTGGGCTGGATATGCCCGAGATAATCGAGGATCCTGAAGACATCGATAGACCTGTACTGGTAAAGTACCACGGTGCCAAAGGGGGAAGGGGATTCTTCATAGCGAAGAATTACACCGACTTTAAACTCGGTATAGACTACGATCAGGAGTATCACATCCAAGAATATGTGATGGGTACTCGTTACTACCTACATTACTTCTTCTCACCCATCAAAGAGGAGGGATACAGGACCAAAAACGGAGTATTGGAGATGTTGTCCATAGACCGGAGGGATGAGGCGAACATAGACGAGATGTACAAGCTCGGTTCTCAGGAAGAGCTCAGGAAGATGCTGATCTTCCCCTCGTTCGTCGTCACGGGTAACATACCCGTGGTCATACGCGAGAGTCTTTTACCCAAGGTTTTCGAGATGGGCGAGAAGGTGGTCGATCGATCATATGAGCTCTTCGATGGACTATACGGCTCTTTCTGCCTGGAAACCATAGTGACCGAGGAGCTGGACTTCAAGGTATTCGAGATCTCATCTCGTATAGTAGCTGGAACAAATCCTTTTATATCAGGTTCTCCCTATTCAGACCTCGTGGAACCAGATCTATCTACCGGCAGACGCATAGCTAGGGAGATAAAGATCGCCGTTGAGAATGATAAGATGGTCCACGTAATATCGTGATAAACATGCTCACCTTAGTGCTGGCCGACTGCATGATGAGGCCCATGCCTCACCAGATAGAAGAGAAACAATCTCATCCTCATCTAGTACACATCACATTACTGATCGCAAATAATTCGCTTTTAGCCGATGAACATGAACTCCGTACAATCATACATACCAGGGATAACAACGTTTTCACCATAGAGCCGAACGTCGATATACCCATCAGATTATCCGAATTTGAAGATATGATAATAAAATGTACCCAGGGTATCGGACCTAAAGGTATAAAATACGAGAAAAAAACCCTTATGGAAACCCTCGACCAAGAGTTAGGAATTCGTATCGCCTCTTCTCCAAAGGGCGAGAGGAAAGATCCCTTGGATTTCATGTCTCGAGTTGAAGATTATGTGGTTGTGATCGGAGGCTTTCAGGAGGGAGATTTTATCAGTCCAGTCTATGCATGGGCCGATGAAGTCGTTTCCATCCACGAAAAGCACCTTAAGCCGTGGACTGTAGCGTCGGAGTACCTACACTCTTACATGCACAGTTCGTTTGAATGATGGATGGTATCTCTATGAATAAGATAAAACATCATGATCTGTTCGTTATCATCAGACCAGGATTAGGAACATTACATGCGGTGGATACTTTGGATATCTCCGGAGAGGATGACCTGACCTTCCACCTAGGCAACCGGTTCACTATACAGTCCGTAGAACAGGACGGTGGGTATCTGGATTGGGACGTTGAGGAACGCGGAAAGCTATACACAAAGTATCGTGTCCAAAACTGGGATCCGGATAGCGGTGGTGTCATGATAAAATGGGTCGGGGTCGTCAGATCCTTCGAGGGCTACAAAGTATCGATCATAAGCTCGGAACTGGTGGAGCTTTCGGGATTCTGCGGATGGTTCCCTACGTTGGAATCGCAATCACAATTCGAGAGTTTTACTTATGATCTGGTTATAGACATCCCAAAGGACTGGACCGTGGTTACGCCCGGAGAAGATAAGAACGAAGATGAAAGGATACGTAGATATCACTATGATAGACCGATAGAAGATATCTTTATCTGCGCATCTCCGAAGTTCGAACTGATCCAGGAAGATGTCTGTGATATACCGTTAAAACTTTACTTATCTGATGATTTTACCCATGCCAAGGAGGAACTCATGGATGACTTCGTTTCTTCCGTTCGTTTGATCACTGAGATGTTCGGAGGGTTGGAGGAGGAAAACGGCGGTACAGCCATAGTATCTCCCAGGGGAAAGGAAGGAGCTGAATGGGGCTTCGAACGAGATGGTCTTTGGGTGGTGGGACAGTCCTTCTGCGAATATCTTATCGAGAACGATTGGAAAGTTGGAGATCTGCCAAAATCACTTTCACTCCACGAGACGATCCACGGATGGTTCGGCATCGGTGTTGACTTCGAAGAGCCATGGCTGGCTGAAGCCATAACACAGTACTTGGAGGTGGTTCTAACGTCCATGATGTACGATGATCCGGATATAGTTGACAGTTATTTTGAACAGTATCACCAACGGGTGTTGGACCACATGGAAGGAGAAGATAGACCTATCCATGAGTATACCTTCTTGGACGATATGTACGTTCCATGGTATCTGAAAGGGAGCTGGGCATTTTGGGACCTGGAGTTCAAGGTCGGTAGAGAAGAGATCATGCTTCTCCTCAAAAATATATACACCGATCATCTCGGGAGAACCCTATCCTACGATGATTTCTTAGAGATCGTTGCGGAAAACTTCGGTTCTCAAGAAAAGGATGTGGTCCGTCATTGGTTCGAAGAAAAAGGATTCCGTCCCAAGTACAGATCACTCGAATAATTTGGCAACGTTTATCTCCTCAGCGACACCCATGGATCGGGCGACAGGACCGCATTTACTCCTGGTCAGGTACGCGATGGGTTTGTGATCCGTTTCAGAAAGCGATTCCCAGTTAGCCATGCCCTTGGCGATTATCAGATCCGCTGTCTTCAATACATCATCTAATCCTTCTGGAATATCCGTGGTATCTACGCCCACTGCGAATCTACCGGTAGTCATAACAACATCCGCGATTCCAGGTATCCCATATTCTTCCGCATCCTCCATGGTCGCATCGGTCAAGATGGGAGATTCTTTTACTACTACGGTCAGATGAACACTATGTTTCTTTATCTGTTCGAGCAGGGGTATATCGAGGACTACCTCTCCGCAGTTATCTGTCAAAAAAACTACCTTATCGGAATCCTTCAAGAGTTCTTCGATTCGGTCTATATCGTCGTATCCAAACCCCTCTTCCAGTAATTCTTCGAACATCTCGGTCAGGTATTCCGGAGAATCGTAATCGTCACGATAACCGAAGTCCATAACATTCCCGGTCACGGCCACCAGACATGCACCTCGGAAGCCATCTTTCTCTACGACCTCCCTAGCTCTCGGTAGCAATTTCTCCGCGACCTCGTTGCTCCGCCTCTTCATCTCTCTATAAGGGTCGTCGGTCCCCAGTAGTTCGTACACTCTTCTGTGAACTTCCGTAGCGACTTCTGAGGAAACCGCTCCCTTTTTGAATAGTGAGTTCAATATTTCCAGTGACTCCTCTACGACTTCTCTCTCTTTATCTGGATCCACCAACCGTGCTTCGTAGATAACACGCTTTAAAAGGCAGGGTACGCACTCCGGCTCCATCTCCAAGATCATTCACCTTTCTTCTTTAGGTGTTCGTTGATCTGTTCTGCGTTTATATGACCCTGGATGGTTATATCTATATCCTCCTCTTCGAGGCCTTCGATCTTCATGAGGGCCTTCTTGATCTGAACCGCAAGCTGTACTCCCATAGGACAGAAAGGACTTGTAGGTGTGAATGTTAGGCTCACTGAATCCTCACCGGCCTTAAGATCCCCTATCAGCCCCATGGAATGCACGTCGGTTCCGGTGTGTGGGTCGATAACGCTTTCCAATTGTTTTACTACTTCTTCTTTCGAAGGCATCTGAATCACTATTACATCGGAGAGATTAGGTCGTATATAAACAAAAGGGTCTCTTTTCATGAACGGATGGGTCCTGTAAAGTATCACCACTCCAAGGTAACGAGATGGTCCAAAAGTGTTTAATAGTCCGATAAAGTAGTGACGAAAGCTTATGATCAAAAGTGACGATGTACAGAACCAGCGTGCTGAACAGCGATTCAAACTAACCAGGGTCGGTGTGACCGGCGTAAAAAAACCCATAATGGTCAAACGTCCCTGGGGAAAGGTGACATTAGATGCCACCATAGACGTTTACGTTGACCTTCCATCCGACCAAAAAGGCTCTCACATGTCACGGAACGTAGAAGTTACCAGTGAGGTCGTGGACCGGAGTGTAAGAGAACCGGTCAGAGGGTTGGAGCAGTTAACATCGGAGATGTGCGATATCCTACTGGAGAGGCACGAGTATGCATCCTACTCTGAAGTGGACATATCCGCGAATTATTACTTGGAGAGGAAGTCACCCATGGGCAGATCCAGTCTGGAAAATTACCGTATAAAAGGGAGGACGGAAAATCACCGAGGAGGTCCCAAACGTACCTACATAGGGGTGACCGTGCTGGGTATGAACGCCTGTCCCTGTGCCATGGAGAGCGTGAAGAACCAATATCTTAAAAAGGATCCTTCTCTGGAGAGGCTATTTGATCTGGTTCCCACCATCACACACAATCAGCGTAACCGTTCCACGATCATGATCCAGGTCCCGGAGGGAGAGGAGGTCGAGCTGAACGATCTGATAGATATCGTAGAATCTTCGCTTTCATCCCCTACCCATGAGATACTGAAACGCAGAGACGAAGCTCAGGTAGTGATTGATTCCCATGAAAATCCCAAGTTCGTTGAAGACGTGGTCCGGGATATCCTATCCAGGATACTAAAGCGTTACAGCGATTTCCCAGATCCGACCCGCATAGAAGTGAAGAGCGAGAGCGAGGAATCTATCCACAAACACAACGCCCTCGCCGAGAGGATCACCACGTTCGGTGAACTCAGGAAGTGAAGTTCATTTCTTCGCCCGCAGCTCGTATATGGACCCGGATCTGATAACGCTGCCCCGGGCCTTTTTCATGATATCATCCAGTTTCTTTAGAAGAGCGTCTCTCAAATAGTCCTCTTCTATCCGGTCGATGTCCTCTTTTATGGTTTCTTCGTGTTCCTTGAATAAGTCTATGGGCCAAGGAACCTCTTGGAGCAGGATCGAACTCTCACTTTCTGAAAAACCTATGGCTTTCAGCTCTTTTTCCAGTATGGCCGGCGGATACTCTTCCAGATGCCCCTTTCCTAGCATCTCGGAGACCGTGTTCTCCAACCTCCAAAGTTCTACCTGTATATTGTCACATGGTCCGGGGCAGGACTCCGACTCGAATGGGTAATAGTCTATGATGACCAGCATACCCGCTTCCTTCAGCACCCTGTAGAACTCCCTCAGAGCGGAACTGATGAGAAGACCTTTGTTTTGAGATAGTGCGCTGACGACGAAGTTACATACTACATAATCGAACATACCTGCTTTTATGAATCCCATGTCCGTTAAGTCACCGGTGATGAATTCCGAATGTTTGGTCATATCCTTACAGTCCTTCTGCCAGTCCTCTCTAACGTCGATGGATACTATTTCCGCACCCCAGTCCTCAAGGTACTTCGTCATATTGCATCCACCGGTCCCGGCATCCAGTATCTTTTTCCCTTCAAGGTCCAATCCTTTCAGCTTCTCCATGGTGCATGAATGGGAAAAGTCCGTAATAAATCCAACGGAGGTATCATCGTAAAACGGAACGGTCCGAACGTGAACTTGATTTCTCCCTGTTATCGATACCTTTTCCTTCCACACCATCTTTTGATCACCCTTCAGGCCTCAATTTCGATCTGCTCTAAATATTCTTGAGTTAAGAATGATTTCGTATGACACCTCATCGAAACGTAATTAGGCGTATCTTGCTTCCAAAGGAACAGAAAATTCAACGGCAGTAGTGATGCACTCCCGTTCATACGATCACCTAGGTAAGCTGAAACCCCCATCTCGTGTAACGGATGGAAAATGGAACACCATAATATTTAAATCTATATACGGTTTAACCTATCTTCCTCAAGGGGACTAACATGTTGCACGCTGAAGTAAAATCGGATATATTGAGAGACCTTGTCGATATCGTAGGTACTATAGTTGATGAAGTGAAGTTCAATCTTAGTGAGGATGGGATAAATCTTAGAGCGGTTGATCCAGCCCATGTAGCCATGGTGGATGTAACCTTATCGAAGAGTGCCTTCGAGAAGTATGAAGCGGATGAAACCGAGCTAGGTATCAATTTGAATAAGATAGAGCAGTTTTTGAAGTTATCTTCCGCCGGAGAGATAGTCAAACTCGATCATGTAGAAGATGAGAACAGATTGGTACTAGAAGTAGATAATATAACGCAAAAGATGCCTCTGCTCGATACTGCCGGGATGACTGATCCTACCGTACCTCAACTCGATCTACCCATCAGTCTGACCGTTGAGGGACGCCATCTTCTGAAAGGTGTTAAAGCCTCTCAGAACATCTCTGATCATATCGCTCTGACGGCGGGACCGGACGGGTTTGAGATATTCTCTGAAGAGGACGAGGACATGGTACGACTCAACTTACCGAAGGATATGCTCAACGAGATCAACGCCAACGAAGAGGCCAAGTCTCTGTTCGCACTGGATTATTTTTCAAGTATGATCAAATCCGTGTCCAGCGATACGCCGATCAAGATAGACCTCGGGTCCGACTATCCGGTGGTTCTGGAGTTCAAATTCGCCGATGGTAACGGCGATGTGAAGTTCCTACTAGCACCCAGGATAGAGTCTGCCTAAGTATAATCGAAAAATCCTTATCTATTGCTCGTAATGACCCCTCATGAACGGGAGAATTCCCGCGGGAAAACCGATCATAGGAGAGGATGAGGAAAAAGCAGTTTTAGATGTCCTTCGTTCAGGCCAATTGGCTTCGGGTCCCATGGTAAAAAAATTCGAGGAAGAGTTCGCAGAATATATCGGGGTAGAACATGCGGTCGCCGTCAGTTCGGGCACGGCTGCTATACATCTTTCGCTCCTGAGTGCCGGCATCGGTAAGGGTGACAAAGTGATAGTCACCCCCTACAGCTTCGTAGCCAGTGTTTCACCGGTTCTGGCGGTTGGAGCCGAAACGGTTTTTGTGGATATCGATCCAGAGACTTACTGCATATCATCTGAAAATATCCGGGCCGCTGCAGATGGGTGTGATGCGGTCCTACCGGTTCACCTATATGGTCATCCCGCAGATATGGATGAGATAGTGAAGATCAGCGAGGAAGAGGGATTGACGGTGGTGGAGGATGCCTGCCAGGCCCACGGTGCTTCCATGGACGGCAGAAAGGTCGGATCCATAGGCGATATCGGTTGTTTTTCATTTTATGCTACAAAAAATATGACGACGGGAGAAGGAGGTATGGTCACCACCGATGACGAAGAGATGGCTGCCAAAGTGAGGAGCTTGCGTGCCCATGGGGTCGGAGTGCGAGGCGAGTATGATGTTTTAGGTTACAACTACTTGATGACCGATGTGGAGGCAGCCATCGGCCTGGTGCAGTTGGATAAGCTGGATGATATGAACGAGTGCCGCAGGACCAATGCCGCTATCCTGAATGATGAATTAAGTTCGCTTGATGATCAAGGTTTAGTTCAGATACCCATCGAAGTTCAGGGTTACAAGCACGTATACAATCAATATCCACTGCGGGTGCCGCCGGATAAAAGGACCCGGATCGTTGGAAGTATGAGGAAAGCCGGGATAGGTCTTCGCAAGGGTTACCAAAAGCCTATCTACAAACAGAAGTTCGCCGGATCTGATGTTAGATGTCAGGAGGCAGAAAAGGCATGCGAAGAGGTGGTGTGGGTTCCTGTGTATCCGACTTTGGAACCGGCACATATGCGACGTATGGCATGGGGCCTGAAAAAGCTGCTCGAATAGCTCAAAATCGTTAAGTACCTCTCCAACGTTATCGCTGGTGATGGCCCAGGCAAGTGATTATGAAGACTGGAGGAAATGGCACAGTGCAAGATATCTTTTTTCAGAGCGAACGAAGCACTTCATATCAGAACTGGATATAGATCTTGAGAAACTTCTCAACTCCATAACGTTCGGTATGGCCAGAAGCAGGGCGAAAGAACGCGTTATTGAGGCCATAATTCAAGGGAAGGTCGGTGGCAAATGGACTTCACAGGATACACCCGCATCGAACATGATGAACGAGATACTATCTTATCCTTTAGCTCGTATGATAGTTTCCTGCGTAGATGACGAATATCTGAACCGAAGATACGCACTTGCTGAGGCGGAGAATGCGGCTTATTATCTGCAGAACGAAGATGACATAGAAGTAGTATTCACAGTGGGCAGGGAACTAGGTCTAAAAGCAGACAAAGAGGGAGGATCCATCGCCGTTCCTTTCGAGGACTTCGTGGAGACCACTAAGGACATGAGCGCCAAGGAATGGAAATTGGTGAACCAGGATCTCCGTGACGGCATGATATATCTTGACAAGAGAAGGTATATACGTATATTGAAAGAAAAGATATATCACAGTATAGTGAAGGACCTGCCCGTAGCGGTGAACAAAGATATCCAGGGATCTCTATCGGGCATGGTGGCCGATGTGGAGGTAAAACTCGACGAATTGAAGGACACCTTCGTAGAACATGACCTGGGTGAGGTCGAGGAAGGTGCATATCCACCGTGTATCAAAGGGTTGATCAAGGAGCAGGCTGGAGGTAAAAACCTCTCACACGAAGCTCGGTTCGCTTTGACCTCCTTTTTACACACCATCGGATTCGACGAAGAACAGATCATAGCGATATTTTCAAAATCTCCGGATTTCAGGCTGGACCTGGCACGGTATCAGATCGAACACGTCATAGGTAAGATATCCAGTACTGAATATACTCCGCCTGGGTGCGCTTACATGAAGACCGGCGGCCTATGTAAAAAACCTGATAGTTTGTGCGGGACGGATTGGATGAACCATCCTTTGACATATTATTCTTATAAGAAGAAAAAGGGAGAAGATTAACTGGAAAGCGCTTTCCAGCTGGCTACCCCACGGTGTAGAGCGGTCAGGTTTCCAGCAGCAGCGAACCAGATCATCAACAACTCGAAGGTGGTGAACTCTATACCGAGCAAAAGGATGTGTTCGTATCCGAGGTAAAGTAGTAACACGTGCAAGATCGGAACAAGTATCAGCAGTACAAGCCTATCCGCTCTGCCGGCGACCCCTCCATAGTTCCTTTTGACACCCACCGCCTGGGCCTGGGTCCCCATGTAACTGGTCATCAGTATACCCAATAGAGCCAAGAAACCAAGGGACAACCGACTCAATGGACCGAAGGCTATACCGCCGATGATGAATATATCGGCGTATCGATCTAGTGTATGATCCAGGAAGTCGCCTCTAACCGAGGCCTTCCCCGTCAACTTGGCAACCCTACCGTCCAGGGCATCGAAGAAAGAGTTGAGTATGATAAAGACTGCTCCCAAGATGATCAACATAGGGTCTCGGGCAAAAAAGAAGCAGATACCGGCGGCAACCGCCGAGAAGAAAGCAATCCAGGAAAGAACATCGGGGTCGACCCACTTGAACTTCATAGCGACTGGTTTCAGGATGGAGTCCGCTTCTTCCCTGTAATCGTTCAATACCATCTAGGTCGGATATGTTACAAAGTATATAACAGTTTTACGTATCCATGTAGTCTTCTGTGAACTCCGACCAGTCTAATCCCCCGGGCTCGTACGGTTCGATATGGCCGTGAAAAATCTCTAGTATGGCTTCGGCCACTTCACCCGGCTCCATATCGGATGTATCTATCTCATACACATCTGTATCTAGTTCCATGGCTTCGACGAGTATGACGTCGAGTATCTCGGACCGGAGGTTCTCCGATCTCTTCGATACACTCCAATCCTTGGTCTGCATCCTTGTTTCTAGTACGTCCGGTGAACATCGTAACACTATGGTTAGGGGTAATTCAAGGTGATGAGAGAGGTGTCCCTCCACCATATCGTGTTCGGGTGCCTCTCGATATAGTTCCAGCATCTCGGATAGATCCACCATATGGGTATCTCTGTTGGGATCTTTTTCGATATCCATGGAACTTTCATGGATCAAACGGTTCAAGTCCAGAACGAGGTATCCCCTTTTTTCAAGGATATCTGCTACGGTGGTTTTCCCTACACCGGGTGTTCCGGTTATGGCTACCTTTAAGGGCATGTGTCCATCACAGGGTGGTCGATATATATTAATTTGAGGTGCACTTTCGGACACCTCCCCTCGGCCGAAGTTTATATATCTTCAAAACATATTGTTCAGGTAACGGGTCATTGACATGAAAGATTCATCGGAGATCACGGCGGGAATGGATATATACTCGGTATCCTCACTCAATAGATACGTTGAAAGTCTGCTGAAGCGAGAGCCGACCTTAAGGGATGTTTGGGTGAAGGGAGAGATTTCCAATTTTACACATTACAACCAAAGACACATGTATTTTAGTCTAAAAGACGAAAACAGTGAATTGAGCTGTGCCATGTTTGAAAATGCTAACAAGCAGCTGGACTTTAGACCCTCTGAAGGGCAGGAGGTGCTCTGCAGGGGTGATGTGGGACTTTACGTTCCCCGGGGTAGGTATCAGTTCGTTGTACAGGAGATGATACCCGAGGGTATCGGAAAACTGTATCTTGCATACGAGAAGTTGAAGAAAAAGTTGGACGAAGAGGATTTGTTTTCGCCCGAACACAAAAAACCCATCCCCTTCCTACCACATCGTGTGGGTGTTGTGACCTCCCAAGACGGAGCCGCTTTAAGGGATATCATAAACGTTCTCACCCGCCGTTTTCCCAACGTAAATATATTGGTCTCACCCACATCGGTCCAAGGAGAGGGCTCAGCTGAAAGCATCGCACAGGCGATAAAACTCATCGATGCAGAAGATATTGATGTGTTGATCGTAGGTCGAGGCGGGGGTTCCATCGAGGATCTGTGGAGTTTCAATGAAGAAGTCGTGGCAAGAGCTATCTTCCATGCAAAAACACCCGTGATCTCAGCGGTGGGACATGAGACCGATGTTTTGATCTCTGATTTCGTTGCGGACAAGAGAGCTCCCACCCCCTCGGCGGCGGCAGAGTTAGCTGTTCCCGACAAGTTCGAGTTGATCAACAAGCTCGATGGCGAGAGGAACAGATTACTCTCTTCGCTCAAGAACGCTGTTCATGAGCAGAGGAATCGTTTGGAATCCATCCGGAACAGTCTGGTTTTCAGTCAACCCGAACGGTTTCTGGAGGAGTACGAGCAGAGGTTGGATGAGTACAGATATTGTCTCCATGACAGCGTACGGAGGGTCATAGAGGGTTTAGAGCATAGACTCGAGGTTCAAAGGGAGAGATTGAGAGCTCTGGGCCCTGTGACCACCATGGAACGTGGTTATTCAGTGGTTTTGGATATCGATGGGCAGATAATCGACTCTGTGGACGGTCTATCTATAGATGATCTGCTCGAGATCAAGATGAAGGATGGTAGTGTCATGACGAAAGTTAAAGAGGTGAAAAGATGAAAGAAGAGGAAATGACGGGAAAAAAGTTTGAAGAAGCGATGAAGGAATTAGAAGAGATAAACAACCGTTTAGAGAGGGAAAAGGTTTCTCTGGAAGAGACGTTAGAATTGTACGAAAGAGGTATGAAACTCATACAGCACTGCACGGATAAATTGGAAGAAGCTGATGCGGAGATAAAGAAGATAATCAAAAAACAGGGTGAAGAGGTAAGGTGTGATATCGAGGGTTGATTGCATAGTAGTGCAATCCGTTCGAAACATTTTAAAAAATATACACCATAGAGTATCTAGATGAGAGATGAGATCAGGGTGATCGAAGATCCGGCGGTTCTGAGCATATCTTTAGAACCAACTAGAAGTGAGATACTCCAGATGCTTTCTAAGAGGGATATGACCATCATAGATCTGGCCGATAGATTGGACAAACATCCGACCACCGTCTATAGGCATGTGAAAAAACTGGAGGATAACGACTACGTTTACGTTTCCGGTGTGAAGTGGAAAAGTCACAGCTCTGAATATGTGTATGGTAGAACCGCTCAGCTTTTCATACCCGACTGCAGGTTCATGAATGGGAACGGGATGACGAAGATGCGGTTGGTTTGGGAAGAAGGACAGGTTGATCGGGTCGTGGAGTTGTTGGAAAAGATCGGGTATCACAAAAAAACCCATGGTATCGAACGAGACATATACAGATTGTTCACCGAGTTGGATGATCGATTCTGCGAGAGGGTTAAGGAAATCGACGACAACGATGGATTGTCCCATTTTGACTTTTTAACTCTTAAAAGATTACTCTTATTGATGAGTATTGTAAACGACGGGGATATCAAAGGGAGGATCGAGAGCATATTCAGCAATTTTGAAGAAACTGATTGAATCTTTTTTAAATACGTTCGACGTTTATCATTCTCAGACATCTTTATAGCGATCAAGTGATGTAAATAAACCTGTTATTGATTAGCAACAATATGCAACTAATAGGCAACCTAATAATAAATAAGAGAAATGCAAACCATACCAAATAAAAATTAACATTATAATATCTTTAAAAAAGATTAAATAATGCAGTATTGATTATCTGATAGCGTAAATCAGAAAAATAACAAGAGGGAATAAAATGATAGATAAGAAAAAAAGAAAGATATTTAGTGCCACGGTTGCACTTTTACTGCTGCTTTCGGTATTCTCAGCAGTATCGTCCACTTTGGTTGCCCAAGGTGAAGACGATGTCGAAGGTATCAAAGGCGATGTAGAGGTGAACCGAGATATCTATGAGCTACGGAGAATTGTGGATGAAAACATAGATAGAACCTTCCCCATTGATAGACTGGATGTTCTGGACCCTGAGTTGACACAACTTCTGAGTGGTTCTAGTTTCTACCAGGAAGGTATAACAACTTCTAATGAGTTGTTAACAGATCCTCACACCATAGACCAGCACAACGTACAGCCTGTACATGACATGGGGATTAAAGGAGATAATGTGGTAGTGTCTTTGATGGATACTGGTTTCGACATGGCACATCCTGATTTAATCGGAACCCATGCAGTGTTCGAGTATATCGAAGGTGACATGGATCCTGAGATGGAGATGTACGATGGATATCCGATAGCTTTCGATCCGGTTTCTTTGATTGACTATGCGTATGATGGAGAAGTCAGTCAGGATTACCATGTATGGGAAGATGTGGCACCAGATTTAACTGACAACAGTTGGTACGTCAATACAAGCTATGAAGCAACTGCATTTGAGCATGAAGATGTTGTTTGGGCTAATTTCACACTAAAACAAGAAAATTGGACATACGAGATGCCCGAAGGAGTAGAAGATGGTGATTTGGTAAGGTTCGGATTCCATCCCGACGACAAACTTCTTTCGTGGTATGGTGAAAGGCCGGCTGTCTTGGTAACCCAGGATGATACCGATCAATGGAACTATGTCTATGTGGATCTAACTAACGACCGGAGCTTTGTAGAAGAAAAAGCAGCATATATCGATGGTGACGACCCTGTATCTGAAGTTTTAACTAGGGACATAACAGGAGACGGGATCGCCGATATATCTGGAGGAATGGTTTACTTTGTCGCTAGAGAGCATGAAGGAGAACCGATGCCTATCCCATATGCTGAGCACATGAGAGAAACAATCAACACATTGATGGATCTTTATTTCGGATATCCTCCAGGGTTCATTGAAGCAAATTATGGAATGGATCCTTGGGAAGCCTTTGTTGGTCCTGACTTTTACACAACCCCTGAACCTGGAGACGTGGTAGCCTTGATGGGTGATTTCAACGACTTCGGAGCTTACGGAGCACATGGTACATGGACCGCCTCTGCTGTTGTTGGACAGGCTGTAACCGGTGTACCTGATGAAGATATGGTGACTGGCGAACCAAGTCCATTCCCACCAAACCCAGAAGGTGGAACGGGTTTAACTACGGGCTTAGCTCCCAATGCAACGATAATTCCTATGGGTAGATTCTTCGATTATTTACCTGAAGAACATCCCTTGAGTATTGCGCAAACATATATACCAGTGGGTTACTCATCAATATTCTTCACAACAGAAGGATATACTGGTGATGTTACGATAACCTCTGATTCTGCAGATATTGCATCAAGCAGTTTTGGTAGAACCATAGATGAAAATCACGGTGGTTTTAACTTCTTCGAAAGATTATTCGATTACGTAGGAACACAGCACACACAGTCTACTCTATTCATTAATTCTCAGGGCAACGAAGGAAGTGGTTTCGGTACTGTAAGTGCCCCCTCGGGTGCACAGGGAGTACTTTCTGTTGGTGCCTCCGGCAATCAGCTATACAGAGTAGATGGATGGAACATGTTCGATGGTGGTCCAAACCCATGGTATGGTGAAGTCACGAGTATGACCAGTACAGGTCCACATGCGAAAGGATCTCACGGTCCAGATATCATGACCAACGGACAATTCGGATATGGTGCAGATCCTATCAATCAACAGGTTAATAACATAGGTCATTTCCAGGGTAATAACTCATGGACACTTTGGTCTGGTACCAGTTTATCAGCGCCGAACGCTGCCGGTATAGCAGCATTAGTCTATCAGGCCTATGTGGAAGCTCACGGAGAGGCACCAGATGCAGCAACACTGAAGAATATCATCATGCAGGGTGCCAACGATATCAACAACACTCCAAACCTCCAAGGACCTGGAGATGCCAATGCACTACATTCAGTTCTCATAGCTCAAGGGCATGGTTTATACTCCGAGGAGTTCCAATGGAGACCTGGAACCAATCCAGAGATGGGAGTTCACGTTGAACATCACGTTAACATCATGGAGCCCGGTGAATCATTGACCGATACGTTAACACTACACAATTGGAACCCAACGGGAGAAGTAGACTACTCTATGTCTGTTCTCAGAGATGAACTTGTAGGTTCTACCCAGGTCCAACTAGAGAGTGGTCCTTCTGGAAGAGTTCCTCTTATCGCAATTAATCACACAGGTGTTTACGAATTGATCTACAACGAGACTAATGAAAACTGGGATCTCAGTGAGGACCCAATAGCAGAGTTGGATCATCCCGATGCTGATTTGTTTAGGTTTGGAGTACATACACCATGGGAAAACCAGGGATTGTATGACCTTAGCTTGGCAGAATTCTACCATTGGACCGACGTAGACGGTGACGGTGCCTTCGATGGGTTCAGTGAGAGAACCAGAATTGGACATACCTGGGCAAATATGAGAGCTTACAACACTTTCTATGGAGACGAGGTGTGTACCAGTGATTACTTTACAATCCACGATGCATTAGAGAGAGCCGAAGATGGTATAATTGTCCAAATGAATAATGATTTATTTGGATTTGGAGATCAATGGGTAACTTCGTTCGAATTCACCCTGAACATAGAACAGTATAACCAGGAAGAATGGGAATGGATAGAATTCGAAGGGGCAACAAGCGGTACAATTCCTGCAGATGATCACCTAACATATGAACTAACGGCGAATGTACCTGGTGAAGCACCCAAGGGAATTTACAGTGGTAAATTGATGATCGAAGATACTACCAATGATAGAATCCTACCTGTACCGATCACGATAACCGTTGGAGAATACACCGACCTATCGGAACCAATTCATTTCGCAGCGGGTGACGGCGATGCTGAGGAAGACTTTGGAATATACAGGAATGACAGATTATACGGAAGCTGGGCTGGTGGACTCACAGGAGACTGGAGATTCTATACGTTCCATTTGACGGAGGACATCTTAGACCAGGATGTAATCTTAGAACTTACATTCGACGACGAGCGAAGTGACATGTCAGCGTTCCTGTTAGGCGGTGCAAATCATGATATGATTGGCTTAGGAGAACCAGTTGACGTTGATCCATTCAGCATGATGATGCCAGCAAGATACGGTGTTAACACACTGGAAACACATTATTCCACAGACATAGATCGGGGCAATTACGTTGCTCATGTAACTGATGAACCAATGGAAGAAGGAACGTACATGATCGCAGTCCAGAGCCACCGGATATCAGGTCACGAACCGTACCAGGAATTCTCCGGACGATTATTTGCTTCCAACGTTAGGACACTCAGAGACGAAGCTAGAGTAGTTGACAGAGGTGCTATAAACTTCCCAGGAGAATTACTAGCTATGCCTGATGGAGAGCCAGAGGTCGAAGCTTTCTTCAGATACAGACAGGTAGGAGAAGATGAATGGACTGAATCAGAAGGTCAAACTCTTACCGATGCTGGTGAGTTCGATGAAACTGTAACCGGATTAGAAGATGGTATATATGAATGGAAACCAGTTATATCCTGGAATCCTGAGAATACTGGTGCTATCGGAAGTCCAGTGGTGTTACAAGACCTATCAGAGATGGTAGTCACTTATCCTGCTGAAGGAAACATTGTACAAGGAGATCCCTTAACTATATGGGCAGAAATGACTGAAGATTTCGAAGGTCAAATCGTTGATGCTGAAATCAATTTAGGTGATTGGTTCCCATATGAGAATGTAAACATCGAGGATAATTTCATGTGGTGGGACTTACCATTGGTACTAAGCGAGGGCTACCATACGTACGAATTCTACTTAGAAGACAACTTTGGAAATACACACACCGAAACGGTCACTTTTGAAGTCGACAACACAGTCCCATACATCGATATAATTACACCGACCAATGGTGTACAAGAAATAGCCTATGAAGACGAGTTTACAATAGAAGGCAATACCAACGCGGATATACTATGGATCAATGAAGAAGAGGTCCCCATCGATGAAGATGGTAACTTTAGTTACACCGCTACATTGGTTGTTGGTCAGAATGTATTCCATGTGATCGCTGAGGACGAAGCTGGGAATGTTGCAGAAATCGAAGTTTATGCATTGTATTTACCAGATTACGAAGATATACCCTTGATCTGGGAAAACATAAACGACCTATGGAATACGTTCGATGATTACCTCACAGAGGAAGAGATCCATGCACTGTTAGAGGACTACGTGACTCATGGAGACCTTGAGGCTGCGCTCAATGATTATCTCACAGAGGAAGAGATCCATGCACTGTTAGAGGACTACGTGACCACGAGTCATCTCGCTGAGGCACTGGAAGACTACTTGACCGAGGACGAGATCAACGCCCTGTTAGATGACTATATGACACGGTCTGAGATCCATGCACTGTTGGATGACTATATGACAGAATCTGAGATCCGTGCACTATTGGCAGACTATCTGACAGAAGACGAGATCTATGACATACTCGAGGGTTACGTTACTCACAGTGGCTTACAGAACATCCTGGCAGACTATCTTGACGAGGAAGAGATCGACGAAGTGATGGACCAACTACGAAGCTCCATGATGGATGACATCGAGTCGATGTTGGATGACTACGCAACACAGGAAGAACTGGAGGATCTCGAAGACGACATCAGTGCAGCTGAAAACATGGCATTGATAGGCATAATACTGGCAGTATTAGCCCTGATAATCGCCATATATGCAGTGGCCAAGAAGGGTAAGACTACGGTGGTCAGCGAAGAGGAACCTTTCGAAGAAGAGACCTTCGAATCCGACGAAGACATCTTCGATGAAGAAGACGAAGACGACATATTCTAAAACCCTCAAAACCCCCTTTCTTTTTTTATTTTTTTTTACATCCTTTGGATCAACTATCGATACGTAGTAATATTTCATTTTTCAGCCCCATAACATAGGTTTTTCATAAACGTTAATAAAACATAAAAATTAAATAATAGAAAAACACTACTTTTAAGTGGTGATCAAATCCAAAAAAATAAACTAATATGCGTTACGGTCTGTCTGATGCTGTTGGCCAGTTTATCACTCACGGGCTGTCTCAACGATAACGGAGATTCACAGGATACGCCAGAGGGAACCTTCGAATTATATCTCAAAGCAGCTGAATCGGGGGATCTGGAAGCGGCTATACGATATATGGATCTGAGCGCTTCAGACCACGAATATGTTGTAGAGTTGAGGGAAAAGCTCCTGGATGAAGAGGAAGATGATCAAGATTTCGAGGTGTGGACCAGCGGAAAGATCTTGTCCATAACATATCGAGATGATATCGATCCCGAAATGATCGAGATGATAGAGTACTACGAAGAAAAATACGATCAATACGATTTCTCTCTTGAGGACCTGTGCGTGGT
>Ga0207421_10003631_pt1 | contig 18268 bp, 18 predicted proteins | sample SodLakKL_010_SED_4_FD_187542 | JGI IMG/M metagenome (GOLD analysis project Ga0207421, IMG submission 187542) | Alkaline sediment microbial communities from Lake Tanatar, Kulunda Steppe, Russia - 8KL_010_SED (SPAdes) (version 2) | ecosystem: Environmental > Aquatic > Non-marine Saline and... | reverse complement strand
TTTTCCAGTTTTTCTGTAAACAGCTGGGCTAACCCCGCCCATTCCTACGAATGGGCGGCCCTACGGGTGATTAATTCATCAGCTGATGAATTAATCAGGCTAGATTCTGCGCCACAAAGATTATCCTTGCATTGTGAAAAACATAAGTTAGACTATAACAGTTCGAAAATGATTCTTTAGTAGTAGGCGACATTAGCAACACCAGTTGTTACGGTTGCCGAGGTTAAGGAGCAACACTATGTAACAAAGGAGGTAACCGTAATGACTACCGGTACCGTTAAGTGGTTCAATGCAGACAAAGGTTTTGGCTTCATTGAACAGGAAATCGGAGAGGACGCTTTTGTCCACTACTCCGAGATCCAGACGGAAGGCTTCAAAACCCTCGACGAGGGCGCTGAAGTTGAGTTTGAACTGGAAGAGACCGATAAAGGTCTTGCCGCCGTAAACGTTCAGCCCGTCTAAGTTTTTTGACTATAAACTTCTCCCGCTCTCAACCGAGAGCGGGAGTTTTTTTATGTACTCTCTTCTTGTTCATTTTTTGTCATTTGCCACTGATCTCGAGTTAGCTTTACAATCCGGGGATTGCGATTTTTTTTGGGGTGTTCAATTACTTCGCTGAAGTAACGTCGGGCCTCTTCAATATTACCCAGCTTTCTGTTTATTTCTCCTATTAAATAAAGCAGGGTAACCGCATCCATGTTTCCAATCGGAAGTTTTTCCTCCATATAGGCTTTTTTATAGTAGCTTAGAGCTGTCTCTAATTCTTTGCTCTCCTGCCTGCTTCCTTTGTAACGGTAGCACCAGGCGAGTCTGATACTTATTGAAGCCTTGATGCTTGCCTTTTTCTCCATTACCTCAGCGTTCTTTTTGATATGTTTGTAGCAGCGAATAGCCTCTTCGAGATCCCGAAGACCACCGTGGTCTCGTCCGTTCCAGTGGCGGGATATTTTGTCGAGAACTTTTACCTTTTCCTCGTCTGTGATTTTTTTAAAATTTTTCTTCAGAGCACCGTACCCGCAGCGTGGGCAGATAATTGGTTTGTAAAAAACCGGATTTTCTTCGTTTTTATAATAAGGACAAAAATCACTGTCACGGTCGTCCAGAATTGTTTTTGAGCTGCGCACGTATTTGGTCGTAAATTCAGCAGAACATAGGGAGCAGTTCAGTTCTTTGTCGTATAACAGCCCGGCCATATTGTTCACCCAAGTTTTTAAAAGTTATTCATATAACTAACTTGCTTAAAATTTCTACTCTGATGGTCTGGGGGAAAGGGTATGGTTTCTTCCGATAGAAATAATATTATAGCAAAGAGACTGGTGTTGGCCCAGACTCCTCCCGGCTAAACAGAAGCTTCCAACAACCCTGTCATTGCCGGCCCCGACCCGCAATCCATTTTGAAGTTAACATAGATTCCGGGTCTGCGGTCACTATGTTCCCTTACCCGGAATGACGTTGGAAGGTTTTGTGACCAAACGACAACTAAAAGGAGGAAAATACAAAGGGAGGTCGATAGCCGATTCAAAAGCTTCTCCCTCTTCCTCCAGAAAATTCGTTGACAGTTTCTACCAGCGGTGTAATAATCAGACTTAGAAAAAATCAAATTATTTTTACTGGGAGGCGATTTTGATGTTTAAAAGATGTGGTTATTTGATTTTGGTTTTATCTCTGTTAGCTCTACCTCTGACGGCAGGGTATGCTGCAGGTCATGGAGAAGAGGCGACGTATGAGTCCTGGCTGGGTCTTTCGATTTACAGCCCTGTTCAATATCCGCACACTTCTTTTTCAGTAAGAGGTGTCCGCCTGAACGTCATTTACGGGGTAAACGAAGATCTATCCGGTCTTGACCTTGGAATAATGAATGAGCTGAGCGGTGATCTTTATGGTCTGCAGAGCGGAATAACCAATAAAGCCGGTGGTCGGGTGGACGGAGCCCAGCTTAGCTTGATGAACGAAGCGGACGGCGATGTTGACGGCGTTCAGTTTGGACTGGTTAACATGTCCAACGGTCATCACCGTGGTCTTCAGGCGGGACTCTTTAATAGTGCCGATCATATTTCCGGTCTCCAGCTTGGTATCTATAATCGGACCGAAACACTTCATGGTGTCCAGCTGGGACTGCTTAATATAAAAATGGAGCCCGGTCGTGGAATGCCTTATTCATTTCCGGTCACCCACTTTATTGGTTTTAACTGGAGTTTCTGAACCACCGATTAGTCTTTTGAACCGGGGGCGGCAATGACTGAAATCTACACACGCTTGCTTGATTTGTTGGGCAATGATCCCCGGGGAATAAGGGAGGAGTTACCGGCTCTTTTTGCTGGTCTTGAGCCGGTTGACTTTGTGCGGGAAGACCCCGACCTGGCGCTGACATATTCTGGTTCTGACGGGTTTAAATTTAAAGAAGATTCTATTCAGCCATTACAAAATTTTTTAACCAGTTGGGTTGAACGTTATCGCCGGCTTGAGGATGAGAGACGTGATGAGCTTACCGGCCTTTATACGCGCAGTTACTGGGAGCGAGAACTGAAAAGAAAGGCTTTTCCTGATCTCCGCTCGCTGGCTCTGATTGACATTGATCATTTCAAGCATTTTAACGACACTTATGGCCATCAGATGGGAGATCGGGTTCTGGAAGCTGTCGGCGCTGAAATATTCCAGGCGCTCGCCACCGGGGATATGGCGGTTCGCTACGGTGGAGAAGAATTTCTTCTGACTTCCCGCGACTCAGTCAAGCAGTTTCGCAATCGTCTGGAATCTTTGCGCAAAAAACTGGCCGAAAGTTTACTGTTTGATAATCAACCTGAAGCGGTAACGGTAAGCGTTGGCATTACTTCTTTTTCTGGAAGTCAGGTTCAGGTCGAACAATTGGTAGAGAAAGCGGATTGTGCCCTTTATGAGGCCAAGGCGAGCGGGCGCAACTGTATCCGGGTCTATGCTCCCTATATGTCCCGCTCAATCTCGTATTACGTCTGGGGGATCTACCGGTATTTGTGGGGAACAGGTAGCCGGGTTGCCTTTAACGGACGCCGAATGCTGCTGTTCGACGAAAAAGCCTCTTTTTACAACTGGCACGAAAACAGATCACGAGCCGTCTCTTTTCCCGAACAGATGCAATTCCCGGTTAGAAAGCTGGAAGCCGCGGGGAAGGTATTCTATTTGCTCGATGCCGACGGCTGCTTGTGGTATGGCCGGGGACCAAACGATTGGCAAAAGGCGGCTGGTAACCGGATTCCGGAACTTGTGGATCTGCTTGGTAACGGCGAGCATCTCTTTGCAGTTGGAGTTAATAATCAGCTCTACAGTTTTGACTCCGGTCGGCTTGTCCATTACAATTCGCTCCCGGAAAATTGGGAACAGGTGGCCTTTGCCGGTCGACCATATTGTCTCTTGAATGATAAAATATTCCCCGCTGGTCAGTCAGAAAATATACTTACTGAGTTGCCGGAAGATTCGCTCCAGGTTAGTGCTGATGGTAAACTTCTTTACATCCTTGGCAAATCCGGTAACATTTACCGCTTTTCACCCGCGGATGGCCGCCGCGCAATGCTTGAGCTGGTAAATACCGAGCGCCGTGTTGTTGTTCGGGAATTAGTGCCCCGTCGCAACCGTTTGCTGATGCTGGATTCAGCCGGCCGCCTGCTTTACGCCCGGCGTCGTCCCAAAGCAATACCACAGGTAATGGCGATAGAATGAAATAATATTATCCAGAATCTCCTGAAAATATAGAGTATGAAAGGATGAAAGTAATTGAAAACTGTTATGGTTACCGGGGGAGCCGGTTTTATCGGTTCCAACCTGGTAAAACGTTGTTTGCTTGAAGATTACGAAGTTAAAGTCCTCGATGATTTTTCTACCGGTCGCCGTCTAAATCTCAGCCAGGTGGAAGCTGAGATAGAGCTTATTGAAGGCGATGTCCGCGACCCTGAATTGCTGAACGAAGCGCTTCAGGACGTCGAACTAATATTTCACCAGGCGGCCACCCCTTCGGTGCCCATTTCCATGAATAAACCGGTCGAAACAACTGATTCGACACTTATGGGCACCGTTAACCTCTTTACCTGCGCCGCTCAAGCCGGCGTGGACCGGGTGGTTTATGCCTCCAGCAGCTCAATTTACGGCAATCAACCCGGATTCCCTCGTTCGGAAGACATGCATCCCGCCCCGGAATCACCCTATGCTGCTTCCAAAGCAAGCTGTGAGTATTTCGGTGCTGTTTTTGCCTCTAATTTCCCGCTGGAGACGGTAGGCCTACGATATTTCAATGTCTTTGGTCCCCATCAAGATCCTTCCTCTGATTATGCTGCCGTTGTTCCCGCTTTTATTACTGCAACGCTGAATGGGGAACAGCCGGTTATATACGGCGACGGTGAACAGAGCCGCGATTTCACTTTTGTCAAAGACGTCGTTGAAGCCAACCTTGTCGCAGCTGAAAAAGGCAAAAATGGAAAAGTTTATAACGTCGCACGCCAGGATAAGACTACAGTTAACCAGCTCCTCAATTTAATTAAATCCATTGCCGGTTCTGAAATCGAACCACGCTATGAGCCCTCCCGACCCGGTGATGTCGATTGCAGTTACGGCGCCAATCAACAGCTCGCAGAGGACACCGGTTTCAGTCCCGGACACACTGTTAAAGAAGGGCTGGAAAAGACCGTGCACTGGTATAAAAATAATCCCGATCAATGGAGGCAGCTCGACTGATGCAATTAAAAGGGAAAACTTTTCTTGTTACTGGAGCCGCCGGTTTTATCGGCAGTCATCTCTCCGAACGTCTGCTTCTTGAAGGTGCTCAGGTGATTGGGGTTGACCGTCTTAGCGATTACTACGACACCCGGTTGAAGAAAGAAAATCTCGCCAGTCTGGAGGAGCAGCAGGAGTTTGAATTAATCCGGCAAAATATGCTTGAACTCGATTATGAAGACTTGCTTCCCCGAGTGGACGCTGTTTTTCACCAGGCCGCCCAGGCCGGCGTGCGGGAGAGCTGGGGTGACGAATTTGACATTTACCTGTCCGATAATGTTAAATCCACACAAATTTTGCTGGAGGCCGTAAAAAATATTAATCCCGAAATCCCCTTGATTCTCGCCTCCAGCAGCTCAGTTTACGGCATTCCAGATGAATTGCCCATGGTTGAGACTATGCGTCAAAAACCTTACAGTCCTTACGGGGTGACAAAGCTGGCGGCCGAAAATCTTGGTCTGCTCTATGGACAGAATTTTGGCCTCTCAGTGGCTGCTTTAAGGTATTTTACCGTCTTTGGCCCCCGTCAGCGTCCGGATATGGCTTTTACCCGGTTTTTAACCTGGCTCTATCGCGATGAACCTATAACGCTCTTTGGCGACGGTTCCCAGACCAGGGATTTTACTTATGTCGGCGACGCTGTAAGCGCTAACCTTGAGGTTTTGCGCTCCGAGGCGTTTGGTCGCGCCTACAATGTGGGAGGCGGGACGCGCATCAGTCTGAAAGAATTGTTTGATATCATAGAAGAGGTGACCGGGCGTGAACTGCAGCTTGAACATGATGGCGAGCGAAAAGGTGACGTGCCCCACACCGCCGCCGATACGGAACGTATCAGTAGCGTAACCGGTTGGGCGCCAGAAACAGATTTGAAGCAGGGATTGAAAAATCAATGGGAGTGGATTCAGGAAAGCGAAATAGCTCGCCAGGCTGTTTAATCTAACCCGGCCTATGCATGAACCCTATGCATAGGCCGCCCAAAGGGCCGCCCATTCGTAAAATGGGCGGGGTTAACCCAGCCGTTTACAGAACAACTGGTAAGTTGCAGTCTGTGAAAATAACTGCAATAATAATATTTTGTTTAATACCCAACAAGAAGCCTATAAACGGCTATCCTTCGGACGGATAATGCACGACAGTTATGCTGTCGGGCATTATCCGGGCTAAAATATCTATAACGGGTGAAATTAATGAAAAGTCTTGTTACCGGTGGAGCCGGTTTTATTGGTTCACATTTGGCTGAGCGTTTACTGGAAAAAGGGGACGAGGTGATCGTCCTTGACAATCTTTCCACGGGTCGGCTTGAAAACGTATCCCATCTGCAGGGACGCGATGATTTCGAATTACGTCTGGATACTATACTTGATGAGGCGGTGGTGCGCCGGGCGGTTGCTGACTCTGATCGTATTTTTCATCTGGCTGCCGCTGTCGGCGTGAAATTTATTATTGATAACCCGCTTGAGTCAATTGAAGTTAATGTCCAGGGTACTGAAAACATCCTGCACGCCGCCAACCAGGACAAGAAACCTGTCTTTTTAGCTTCCACCTCTGAAGTTTATGGTAAAAATGAAAACGTCCCCTTCCGGGAAGATGACGACCGAGTACTCGGTTCCACGACTATTTCCCGCTGGAGCTACAGCTGCACAAAAGCGCTGGACGAATTTTTAGCTCTCGCTTTCTGGCGTGAAAAACGGCTCCCCGTGGTTATTGGCAGATTTTTTAACACCGTCGGCCCGCGGCAGACGGGTCGCTATGGTATGGTTATTCCCCGTTTTGTGAAACAGGCCCTCCTCGGGCGTGATTTGACCGTGCATGGCACCGGTGAGCAGACTCGCGCCTTTATGGATGTTAAAGACGCGGTCAGTGCCATCCTGGCCTTGATGGAAAATGACGACTGCTTTGGCCAGGTATTCAACGTTGGTGGCGAGAAACGGATAAGTATCAAGCAACTGGCCGAAACAATTAAGAAAAAAGTTGGCAGTGATTCTGAAATAAAATACATCCCTTATGAAGAGGCTTACGAGGAGGGCTTTGAAGATATGATTCATCGCGCTCCCGATATCTCAAAAATTAACGAATATACTGGTTTTAAACCGGAAAACGACACCAGTGCTATTCTGGATAGAGTAATTGATTATTTTCGTTCAAATGAGGAGTTAATATGAACTGGAAAACTAAAGTTAACGAACAGCAGTTGCGAGTTGGAGTAATTGGTCTTGGTTACGTCGGTCTGCCGCTGGCCGTCGCTTTTGCCCGAGAAGGGTTTCAGGTGCTTGGTTTTGACGTTGATTCTGAACGGGTTGAGCAGATAAACTCCGGTCAATCTCCCGTCTCTGACGTTGATTCGGAGGAACTACAGCGATTCAACGGCAGCGGTCATCTGGAAGCAACAACCGATATGAGCCGAATGGAGGCCGTCGACACCCTGCATATCTGTGTCCCGACTCCACTGCGCAAATCACGCGATCCCGATATATCCTATATTTTAGCCAGCGTTGAGACAATAACTGAAAATTTTACGCCGCCCGGTCTCGTTATTCTGGAAAGTACAACTTATCCGGGCACGACCGAGGAGGTCGTCGCTGAAGCTTTTGAAAAACAAGGCTGGAATCTCGAAGACGATCTCCTGCTGGCTTTTTCGCCGGAACGAATTGACCCCGGTAACGAGCAGTTTGGTATCCGCAACACACCCAAGGTAATTGGTGGTTATTCGGAGGAAGCCGCCCGCGTTGCCGAACTTATCTACAGCCAGGTCGCCGACCGGGTAGTTACCGTTTCCTCGCCCCGCGAAGCGGAAATGGTAAAACTGCTGGAGAATACTTTCCGCAGCATAAATATTGGTCTCGCTAACGAAATGGCGCTTATCTGCGATCGTCTGGGCATAAATGTCTGGGAGGTAATTCATGCTGCCGCCACCAAACCGTTTGGTTTTATGCCCTTTTACCCCGGGCCCGGACTGGGGGGGCACTGTATTCCGGTTGATCCGCTTTTCTTGTCCTGGCGCGCCAACCTTGAGGATGCGACAACCCGCTTCATAGAGCTCGCTGATGAAATTAATCGTGGCATGCCGGGACATGTTTTTAAGAAAATTACCGAAGGTCTGAACAAGTTTAAAAAAAGCGTTAATGGCTCCCGCATCTGTATCTTTGGTGTTGCTTATAAACCGGGCGTATCCGACACCCGCGAATCACCGGCTTTTAATGTTATCGAGCAGTTACTTGACGCCGGGGCGCAGGTTGAATACTGTGACCCTTACGTCGATCAGTTTGAGGTCGCTGAACAGGAAATATCTACCAAAAAACAGTCTGAAATAATCGCTGACGAGTATGACGCCGGCGTTATTATTACCGACCACGACGATTTTGATTGGCATAACTTACTCCCTAAGTTCAGCCTGCTTATCGATACCCGCAACGGTCTGGCCGGTTTTGAAATCCCCGCTGATCTGGAGCTGATTCACCTGTGAATGTGCCCTTAAACGGCTGGTTGTTCTTTCTCTTAAGTCTGTTCAGTTTCGGATTGTGTTACTTAATGGTGCCGCTCTGTAAATTTTTATCCCGCCATCTGGGACTGCTCGACGTTCCCGGCGGTCACAAAGCGCATGAAGAAGCGACGCCGCTGCTTGGTGGTCTGGCCGTTTTTGTCTCCGTCTGGTTGACGCTTGGCCTGACCGCCTATCAGGGGATTGTTCCCTGGTCACTTGAATTGCAGGGCATTTTCCTTGGCTCAACACTTATATTCGTTATGGGTCTTGTAGATGATTTTAAGGAAATTTCTCCCGCCCCTAAATTTATTGTCCAGATTGGAGCGGCCCTGATTGTTGTAATTCACGGCGTCTCCATCGATCTATTTTTGGGTGAAAATATAATAACCTACCTGCTTACGATAATCTGGATTGTCGGTATTACCAACAGCTTTAACATGCTTGATAACATGGACGGTCTGACCAGCGGCGTTGCTGCTATTTGTGCCTTGATTTTCAGTATGATTGCTTTTCGTCAGCAGGACGGTCATACTGCCGTCATGACCTCTGTCTTAGTTGGTTCTCTGCTTGCTTTCCTTCGTTTTAATTTTGATCCCTCGGAACTATTTTTAGGCGATGCCGGCAGTGGTTTTATCGGTTTTTTTCTCGGTTCTCTTGCAGTTTCCGCCCATTATTTGCAATACTCCCGTCTTCAGCACCTGCCCATAATTACACCGATTTTAATTTTCTCCGTTCCTCTCTTTGATACCGCTTCAGTTATGATAATTCGTATTCTTGAAGGCCGTCCGGTCTGGGAAGCCGACAACCGCCACTTCTCTCACCGGCTGGTTGAACTTGGTCTCAGCCGGCGTGCCGCCGTCCTTATTATTTATCTCGTCGCCTTCACAGTCGGTATCCTTGCCGTATTCCTTACCCGGGTTAACCTCGCTGACGCACTTTTGCTTTTACTTCATGGGGGCGCTGTTTTTGCCATCATTGTTCTGCTCGAATATAGCAGCCAGCTTCCCGACAGACAGCGTGATCAAAAATGAACCGCCGCTCCGGCTATCTCCTTGTTGGTCTGCTGCTCTTTGCTCTGGCTTTTTCTGTTTACCTTCTTCACCAGGCCGATGAGATCGAGGAGGAGCTCGTCGCCGGAGCTGAGCCCTTGAGCGTATTGATGGCCGGCGACGTCTTTTTTGACGACCGCGTCGCCGATCTGGTCGATACCCACGGAGCGTCTTACCTGGTCGAGGATGTCATTTCGGAGCTGGATCCCGTCGATTTAAAATTGGTTAACCTCGAGGCGCCCATAGTAGAAGACGCCGACAAATGGCTCGATAAACAGCACCACTTGAAGCAGAAACCCGACCTGACTTTACCTCTGTTGAAAGAACTGGGCGTCGATGGTGTTAGCCTGGCCAACAACCATATACTGGATTATGGGGTAGAGGGACTCTTTTCCACCGTAAGCTGGTTGGACCATTCCGGAATAAAATACGCCGGCGCCGGCCCCAATCGTGCCCTCGCCGAACGCCCTGTATTTTTTGAACGCAAGGGTCGCAAACTGGCCTTTCTTGCCTTTTCCAACACCTATCCCTCCGATTTTTGGGCTACGGAAAAAACAGCGGGGACAGCTTTCGGCGAAAAAGATAGGGTCCGGCAGCAGGTTGCTGATGCGGCTTCTGTCGCCGATCATGTGATCGTTTCTTTTCACTGGGGCCGGGAGCTTTACAAACTGCCCCGCCAGTATCAAAAAGATTTAGGACGGGCTTCCATTGATGCCGGGGCAGACGTAGTCTTTGGCCATCATCCGCACGTTCTACAGCCCGTGGAGAGGTATGGGGACGGGGTTATCTTTTATAGTCTTGGTAACTACTTTTTTACCACCCTGACCGATAACGTCCAATACGGCTTAATCCCCCGGGTAAAATTGTCGGACGCTGGTGTGGAAATTGCCGGCTATCATCTTATCAACGTTAATAATTACCAGGTAAATTATCGCACTCAAGTTGTAAAAACGTTCCAAAATTTTGCCGAGTTAAGATATTATTTAGCTTACGATGAAAAAAGATATGAGGCCTGGGATGATACGGAAATTAATATGGTTTATGAAGACCCTGTCACCCTCACGGGCTCAAACCCCGGCCGGCGGCACTAAGCAGTTACCTGCATTGAAAGGAGCAGTGAGTTGTCTTGGTTGTGAAAGTCGATGATAGACCGGCGGACGAGCTTACTTTTGAAGCCGTTCGCGAACGTCTGGAATTTACCAGCCAGCTGCAAAAAACGGGTGACCTGGTGGAGAACTTTGAACCGCCCCTGGTCGCCGGTGTTGATCTTGGCACTTCTAACATTCAGGTTATCGTGCTCGATTCGGCCGCTCAGCCTGTGCTGGCCGGTTTCTGTTGGGACGAGTCCGTCCGTGACGGAATCGTACTTGATTACAACGGCGCTCGCCAGAAAGTCATGCAATTTAAAAATGAGTTCGAGCAAAAATTAGGCGAGGGGGTTAGCCTTGATTATGCTGCTGTTGGCTATCCCCCCGGGACTGAGGCCTGGGTGGAGTCGAACGTTGTTAAAGACTGTCAATTTGAAATAATTGCTGAAACCGACGAACCGACGGCAGCCGCCGCTGCACTTGAAATAGAGAAGGGAATAATAGTCGATATTGGTGGTGGAACTACCGGTATTTCGGTTATGAAAAAAGGTGAAATAGTTCACTCGGCCGACGAACCGACCGGCGGTCATCACCTTACATTGACTATCGCCGGCAACCGTGGTCTTACTTATGACCAGGCGGAAAAGTTCAAACTTAACGAATCATTCTCCGCTTATCGGGGTATTGTTCAGCCGGTCGTAGAAAAAATGGCGAGCATTGTTCAGACGGAGATAACGGCCTATCCCGAAGTCGAAGAAGTTTATCTTGTTGGGGGCACAGTAATTCCTGAGGGGATGGAGGATATTTTCGCCGATGTTCTAAACCGTACCGTCATCAAACCTCCAAACCCGATTCTGATAACGCCCCTGGGCATCGCCTGCTCCGGCCTGAATAATCTCAATACAACCTAACCCACACCCACCGCCTCGCTCTTGATTTATCTCCTCTCCCCGTCGAGGGAGAGGAAAAAGGTGAGGGGGGAATTTGATTTTGATCTTGATTTTGAATTTGCCTTTGACCTACCGCCCGTCATTGCGGGCTCCGACCCGCAATCCATCTTGAACTTGACCGTGGTTTTGACCTTGTTCTTCCGATGTTACGATCACCGGTTCCCGCTCTCCGGTTTCCCATTTTTCCGGTTTACGGTTTCCCGGTTTTCCACTTTCCAACTTTCACACTTTCCCACTTTCCAACTTTCACACTTTCCCACTCTTACCTCTTCAAAAACAGTATTACTGTCGCTTTCCCCTGACCTCTCTTTAACACGTTCGATTAAAAACGGCGAAGAAGGCCCCAAACAGCCGATTTACCGGCGTGTAAGAAACTTGTGGACAAAGCAAAGTTTTATTATTATTCTATACGCAGTAATTAGGCAAATTAACAAACTTATTTTTTTAAGGAGGTTTCGTAGTTCATGGAAGCATTAGGTATGATAGAGACTCGAGGCCTTGTCGCTCTGATCGAAGCGTCCGACGCTATGGTCAAAGCTGCCAAGGTGAAGTTGGTTGCACAGGAAAAAATTGGTGCAGGTTACGTTACCTCAATGGTTCGTGGTGATGTTGCCGCCTGTAAGGCCGCAACTGATGCCGGTGCCGCCGCTGCTGAAAAAGTTGGCGAACTGGTTGCTGTTCATGTAATCCCACGTCCACACGCTGAACTTGAGGATGTATTCCCGATTGCCCTGGAAGGCGAAGTAGAGTAATTTAACTTCGCAATATCCATTCTACTGAAAGGCAGGAGGGAATATTCTGATGAGAGAGGAAGAAAGTGAACTACGTTCGATAGTCAGCGAAGTGGTGGATGAGGTCAACGGTTCTGATTTTTCTACTACTTCAGGGCGAACCACTATTGGTTCTGCCGGTCGTCCGGATATTTCTCCGTCACGATCCAGAACTTCTGGTAGCGGTTCACCCGCACGCGGTGGTAAGCTGGGTGCATACGAGGACGTTAGCCGGGCCGTTGATGCCGCAAAACTGGCTTACAGCCAGTTCCGTGGTCAGGGTAATTACTCCACTCGCAAGCGAATTGTTGAGGCTATCCGTCAGCTTGCTCGTGATAAGGCAGCCGAGTGGGGGAGAATGGCTGTTGATGAGACCGGTTTTGGTCGAGCTGACGACAAGGAAGCAAAGATCACGCTTGTCGCTAACAAAACGCCTGGCGTGGAGGACATTGAACCCGAAGTAACTACCGGTGATCATGGCCTCACACTCGAGGAGTTTGCTCCCTGGGGCGTAATTGGCTCGATCACCCCTTCCACAAATCCGGGAGCGACGATGGTCAACAACAGCCTCAGCATGATAGCAGCCGGTAACGCTGTTGTCTTCAATCCGCATCCGGCCGCCAAAAAGGTCTGTGTTGACGCTATTCATCACATGAATCGTGTCATACAGGAAGTTGGTGGACCTTCGGATCTGCTAACCATCATTTCTGAACCCACCCTGGAGACAGCGCAGGAAATTTTCTATCACGAAGACATTCCCTTGCTTTCTGTTACCGGTGGTGAGGCAGTGGTGGAGGAAGCGATGAAGGCTCCGAAACGTGTTCTCGGTGCCGGGCCTGGTAATCCGCCCGTTGTTGTTGATGAAACTGCGGACATTCCCCGCGCTGCCGAGAAGATTGTTGAAGGTGCCAGCTTTGACAACAACGTCATGTGTACCTGTGAAAAGGAGATCATCGCTGTTGAAGCTATTGCCGACGATCTGCTTTATCATCTCGAACAGAGCGGTGCCCACAGTATTGACGAGGAGCAGACTGAAGCCGTCGCTCGACTGGTCTTTGAGGGTTATCCCGGCACTAATCCGTCGGTTGATACCGATTGGGTCGGTCAGAATGCAGCTTATATCGCTTCGGAAGCGGGCTTTTCCGTTCCTGACGATACTCGCCTGCTTGTACCCCAAACTGGCCCTGATCATCCTTTCGCCCGGGTTGAACAGCTTATGCCGGTAGTCCCACTTGTGACGGTTTCTAACGTCGATCGGGCTATTGACCTGGCGGTTGAACTTGAAGACGGCTGTCAGCACTCTGCCGTTATTCACTCCCGCAATATCGAGAACATGCATCGCATGGCGGTCGAGGTTAATACCAGTATTTTTGTTAAAAATGGCAGTAATCTCAACGGTATGGGACACGACGGTGAGGGCTGGACATCAATGACTATTACCACACCAACGGGTGAAGGCATCACTTCGGCACGCACTTTTGTTCGTCGCCGCCGTTGTGCTCTGGTAGACTACTTCCGCATTGTTTGAATCGGGACCGGTCGGGGGCTCAAAAGTGAAGTACGACGCTGACCGTTTGCGGGATGATCCCGACTACCGCCAGCAGGTGCTGGATAAAATGACTGCTGAAACACGCAGTCGCTGGCAGTACCGCCGCTTGCTCTGGGGCATGAAGATGATCGTTGGCGCAACACTCTTTGCCGGCGGTGTCTTTACCGGTGGTTGGTTGACCTGGATACAGTCCCTATGGGTCACAGGGATTATAGTCTTTTTGCTAATTGTTCCCATGATGGCCTGGCTGCTTGTTTCTGTCCGGAACTACCGGCAACAAAAGAAGAAAAGTAATTCTTGATCTGAGGTAATATCAAAATGAAAATTGCTCTTGGCGCCGACCACGGTGGCTTTCCGCTTAAGGAGACGATCAAAAATCACCTTGACCGTGAAACTTCACACCAGGTCGTGGACTTCGGAACTTACAGCGAAGAATCCTGTGATTACCCGGATTATGCCCGCCTGGTCGCCGAAGGAGTTGCCGGCGATGGTTTTGACCGCGCTATCATGGTCGATACCACCGGTATTGCTTCCGCCATAGTTGGTAACAAAGTTGCCGGTGTTCGGGCGACTTCGCCCACTAACGAGTTTACAACACGCAGTAGCCGGGAACACAACAACAGCAACATGCTCGTTCTTGGCGCCGAGCAGATGGGCGAGAACAGGGCCGTTAAGCTGGTTGATCTCTGGCTGGAGACTCCCTTCGCCGGTGGCCGGCATCAGCGCCGCGTCGACAAAATTAACCAGCTCGACCTCGAGTAATATAGAGGACACGGATAAACACAGATAACCGCTGATGTAAAAACTGATAAATGAACTAACTTTTTTAATTCTATCTGATTTAGTGGTCGCTTGATCTAACGTTCGTCATTCCGGCCTCCGAGCCGGAATCCATCTTGAACTTGACCTTGACTTTTGGTCTTTCGCCTCTTCGCCTGTTCGCAAGCTCGCCTCGTCGAGCTCTCCCCACCGAGGAAGAGGATAAAGGTGAGGGGGGAACTTGAACTTGTGAACTTGACCTAACGTTCGTCATTCCGGCCTCCGAGCCGGAATCCATCTTGAATTTTAAACGGTTATCATTCAGTAATCTTCCCCGGTTACCGGGACTGGTCAACACACTTTTCAAGCAGAGCGTTAGTACAAAACAATAGGGTTTTTTGTTTTTTAAAATTAAAATCTAAGTTTGTCCGTGTTCAGCCGGGTCCATAAATTAAATTTCTGGAGGCACAGCTATGGGAATTGAATTTTTTGTTGGTATAAGTGGACTATTTTTCATGCCGTTCTTCGCCTGGTTGCTTTCCCCCGATAAGGATAAAGTCATGTGGAAAACCGTCCTTGTCGGTCTCGGTATTCAGCTAATTCTTGGAGCACTGGTTATGCTCACTCAACCCGGCCAGCAGTTGTTTCAGGTGTTAAACGACGTTATTGTAGGGTTGCTTGAATTTTCCAACGAAGGTGCCGCCTTTCTCTTCGGGCGACTTGTTGATTCCGACCTCTCTGTTCTTGCTGATTCCCGCTTTGAACGCGGTGCTACATTTGCCTTTTCTGTTCTGCCAACAATAATTTTCTTTTCCTCCTTCATGGCTGTTCTTTACTTCACCGGTATCATGCGCAAGGTGGTCGAGTTTATCGCCTGGATAATGATGAAACTGCTTGGCACAAGTGGCGCTGAAACCCTCTCGGTAAGTTCTAACATTTTTGTCGGTCAGACCGAGGCGCCGCTGGTCATCAAACCTTTTGTGCGCACAATGACAAAATCCGAGCTGGCTACCGTTATGACCGGTGGTTTTGCTACTGTCGCCGGTGGTGTCATGGCTGCTTACGTCGGTATGTTGAGCGGAATCTTTCCCGCTATCGCCGGTCACCTGATCACTGCCAGTGTCATGTCCGCGCCCGCCGCCATTGTTATGTCAAAACTTGTTTACCCCGAGAAAGATATACCGAAAACACGCGGTGAAATTCGGGTAGACGTTGAGGAGCAGGGGACCAACCTTATCGATGCCGCTGCCAAAGGGGCCAAAACCGGTCTTACTCTGGCCTTGAATGTAGGAGCCATGCTGCTTGCCTTCATTGCTCTTGTCTACCTTGGCAATCATCTGATTAGTCTGGCCAGCACCCGTCTACATACCTTGATTACCGAAGTTCGTGGACTTGCTTCTTTCTGGCCGGGAGCTGTTTTCGGAAGCGTCCTCGGGATATTTTATATCGGCCGCTGGGGCTGGCGGGAGACACTCACAAAAAAATGGATTTCCGTTCTCCTGCTCATCTTCCTGCTTCCCTTCGCTGTCTATGTTCTGGTGCTTGAGGTAATTCCTTATACGATTGTCGCTCAGTTTGGTTTTGCTGCTGGTCTGCTGGGCGGTCTGGCGATTTCATATTACCTCTGTCTGGACAATCTTAAATTGCTTGTTAAATCGTTAATTTTTCAGCTCTTGTTTGTCCTTCTCTTTGGTCTCATTACTTATCTTGTCGGTGGCACCGCCTCCCATATCGCCGGCGCCGGGCTTTTTGCCGGCTTTAGTGTTCTTTTAATATCTTCTTACTGGTTCTGGAAGAACCCAACCACGGCCGTACTTGTCAAAATGATTGCCGTCTCCGTCCTGGTTGCTCTTCTGGCTGTTTTACTTGTCTATTTCTTTAACGTTGAATTTCTACCAATACTGGCCGAGCTCACGCTGGAACGTATTATCGGCTATATATTTTCAATATTTGCTTTCTTTATGGGAGTTCCCTGGGAGGACCTGGTTGAATTTGGCTGGGTTATCGGCACCAAGATGGCTATCAATGAATTTGTTGCCTTCCTTGAGTATGAGGCAGCCATCGAAGTGTTGACCCCTCGCAGCGTTATTATGCTCAGTTACGCCCTCTGTGGCTTTGCCAATTTCAGCTCCATTGCTATCCAGATCGGTGGAATTGGTGGGCTGGCTCCCAACCGTGAGGAAGACCTGGCTCAACTTGGTTTAAAAACTATGTTTGCCGGCACCCTGGCCTCTTACCAGACGGCCACTGTCGCCGGCATAATGATCGGTATTGCCAATCAGTTAGGCATTGACCTGGTAACCCTGGGCTAAAAATTAAATGTAACCGATCACTGATTACTGATGAATTGGTCGCAAAAATACATGACAAACATAACTATTGATTTATAAGGAGGATTTACCTTGGCTAACAAGGATTTGATTAAACAAATAACTCAACAGGTGGTAAATGAGCTTGAAAACCGCGAACAGAGCTCAGCCGGTTCCGCCGCGAAACCTGCTGTTCCGGGCGACAGCGCCGCTGCTTCAACACAGCGCGTTCTGGTCCTGCTGCTCACGGATGCTGTCGAGTTGAGCGAAGTTGAAAAACAGCTTAAAAAACTTGCTGAACGCGGTGTTGTCATCGATCTTGTCCTCTCCGAGTCTCTCGACTCAGACTGGCGCCGGCGTTTTAAGAATCTGCCGGCGGTCGATGAAATTTACGAGGCAGGGCTTCCCGAACAGGGCTGTTTCAGTCTCGTCTCCCGCTGTGAAGGTGTTCTAATTCCTTCCCTTTCTATGGACGTATTGAACCAGATCAATTCCATGGAAGGTGACGATCTCTCCGGCCGGCTGGCCGTGGAAGCACTTAGCCAGGGTAAAACCGTGCTTGTCCCCGAAGATGGCGGGGTTACGATGAAAAACGCCCGGATAAGGGATAAATACGAGCAGAAGCTCGCCGAAGCAACCAATCTCGGCCTGCAGACCGCACCTCTGCACGAACTTTCTTATGAACTGCTGCGTGAAACTGTTGACTCCGGCCAGTTGACCGAAGTTAACGTCAGTCGCGAGAAGACCGCTGACACGGGAGAACCCCGGGTTAGTATTGCTTCTGGCGACGAAGGCTGTGGAGCCGTCCTTGAAGCCGAGGGCATGCGTCTCTCAACCACTATTGGAGTTCGTGACGTTAAACAGGAAGTCGCCGGCTATATCGACCATACACTTCTCAACCCCGACGCCACCCGCGATGAGATAGTACAGCTCTGTAAAGAGGCCAAAGAATACGGTTTTGCTTCCGTCTGTGTTAATCCCGCCTGGGTCAGTCTCTGTAATGAACTGCTCAAGGGGACCGATGTTCGAGTCTGTACAGTAATTGGTTTTCCCCTCGGTGCGACGACGACCGCTACCAAGGTCCAGGAGACACGTGAAGCGATTGCCAACGGTGCTGATGAAATTGACATGGTTTTAAATATTGGCGCTCTCAAGGAGGGTGATTACGACTTTGTCCTCCGCGATATTGCCGCTGTTAAAGAAGCGACCGGCAACCGCGTTTTGAAAGTCATCATGGAGACCGGTATGCTTTCCGACAGTCAGAAGGCGGAGGCTTCACGCATCTGTAAGGAGGCCGGTGCTGATTTTGTTAAAACTTCCACCGGTTTTGGCCCCGGTGGTGCCAAGATGAACGATATCGCTCTCATGCGCCGCGTTGTCGGCGAGGAGATGGGGGTTAAGGCCAGCGGTGGAGTGCATAACTTCGAGGAAGCTATCGACATGATTGCTGCCGGAGCTTCCCGGATTGGCGCTAGCGCTGGAGTTGCCATTGTTTCCGGCGAAACCTCCGATTCCGATTATTAATCTTCCCGTGCTCTGGCTCAACCGTTTCATCCAGCGGTCTACGCCCGTC